>MDTG01333262.1_pt1 | contig 19673 bp, 26 predicted proteins | sample 811421 | NCBI WGS metagenome assembly MDTG01 (sample SAMN05326645, study PRJNA326480) | marine metagenome | isolation source: seawater | place: Pacific Ocean: South East | collected 2011
GAAAATATAGATCTTAATTATTTATCAAATTGTCATTTATATCATGAAATTTGGTTAAATAATATTTCAAAAGAAGATTTAATTACTATAGATGGAGAATTTGATATTAAAATTGGTATTAGTAATAATAATGATTTTGATTATTTTAATGATATAATGAAAAAATTATATAATTTTATTTTAAAATTTTTATAAAATATATTTATAACAATTAATTATCTAATGACAGCACGAATAATTAAAAAAAAGAAATATAGAAAAATAAATTCTAAAACTATGAATAGTTTTGGATATTCAAATTGTATTTACCAGGGCGATAATAATAAATTACCTATTGGAACAAATTGGATTTATCATTTATCATATTGTGCACCCGATAATGCTTCTTTATATGTAGGAACTCCTTATATGAATGTTAAATTTTTACATGTAACAGCAATTTATAATGTCCATGCAGAAATTGGACTGCAAATTCAAAATGATATTAGAATTCATTATGGATATAATCCTCAGAATTTACAAGTAGGACCAATGTTTTGGGCAAGTTATAACTGGAATATTAATAATTTAGACCAAACTACACATGGTCAAGGAGTTAAACAATTTATTCAAGAAATTTTTAATACAAATACTCAAATAATACAATGAAAATCTATATTAATTTTGTAATATTATCTGGATTTTTAATTAATTGATATTTTAAAATTTTTAATACTTCATCAATATTATGTATTTCTAATAAACTTTTAACATAATAATTATATTTAATATGACCATTTTCATGAATAGGTCTTTTTGTTTTAATAAATAATTTACCATAAGAAGTAGGTAACATTAATATATTTATTGAAGAATGAATATCTTTAATTTGTGATGAATTTTTAATATAATTTCTAAATTCATATGGAATAACATGATGATCTTGAACTAATCCAATAAGTAAATATTTTCTTTTTATTTTTCTTCTAAATAAGGAACCATAAAAATAAAATGAATATATAAATAAATTTAGAACAACTGTAATAATCATATATTACTATACTAGATTTAAAATTTAAATATTTCAAAAGAACTTATAGAAATATAAACTATAAAATTTTTTGATAAAACGGTATATTAGTCAAAAAAGAGAATTCACCCTGATTTTTTATCCATTCGCCACCATCTATTCTCACTATTGTACCATTAATATAATCCGCTTTTTTAGATGTTAAAAATAATGCTAAATCTGCAATTTCATGTGGATAGCACATTCGCTGTGATGGATTAACATAATTATTATATTTTCTAAAAATACCAAAAGGGTCTAATTTAGATGCACCACCACTATCTGCAATTGGTCCAGGAGCAATACCCACAAATCGCATTCCATATTTGGACCATTCAACAGTTAATCCTTTCATTAAATTATCAACACCGGCTTTAGCGACAGCACTTGGAATGACTAATGCAGATGAATTTTGTGAATATGTGGTTGAAATATTTAAAAATACAGCTTTTCTTTTTTTTTCTATAAATGTTTTACCAAAAATGTGATAAATATTAAATGCACCATTTAAAACAATATCATTAATGCGTTTCCAACCATTAGGAGTTAATTTTTCAAAAGGACATAAAAAATTTCCGGCGGCATTATTAATGATAATATGTGGTAAATTATTTTCTCTCGAAAGTATTTTTTTAATTTTATAAATTTCATCATAATTAGAAACATCAACACTGTAACTGCAATGATTAATATTATTAATTTCTTTTAATTTTTGATTTAAAATATTGATTTTTTCCATATTTCTTGAGAGATTAATAATTTGTCCTTTTTCTTTTGCATATGCTATTGCAATAGCCTTTCCAAGTCCAGATGAAGCACCAGTAATTAGAATTTTTTTATTTTTGAACATAATATATAATGAAATTGATAATATTTTTAAATAATATTAAAATAAATATATTTAAAAAAAAAATTTTATAATTTATAATGAATATTATTGAATATATTCAACCTGTAGTAAACACTATATCATATAAAAGAATAATAAATGAATTAAAAAATTTTGAATATGATTATAAATTATTTATTCAAGAAAATGGTTATTTATTAGAATTTAAATTAAATAATCATTTAATAAAAATAATTTTTTCAAATAATTATCCATTTAAACCACCATCTAAATTATTTATTAATAGTATAAATTCTACTGATATATATAAATTAATAATGAAATTAAATCCTGAAATTAAAGAATGCCTTTGTTGTCAATCATATTTATATGATAATAATTGGTATCCATTAATTACTATTAAAAATGATATTCTATATGAAATTAATCTTATTATTAAATATAAAATTTACTATTTTTATAAAAAATTACTAAAACAAATAATTTCAAAATATACTGATCAAGATATGTCATATTTAAATAATTATTTACTTAATTAGTATTTTGATTTTCAGGTTTATTATAAAATACTTGAACTTCATTTAATGTTTTAAATATAGAAAATGGTCGAACTGCACTATACATATTAAATATTGGTTTTAATATTGTTAATACTAAATCATTATCTGTAACTAATGCTGTTGAATGTAATGATGATTTAAATTCAGATTCTAAAGAAACTAAAATTTGTTTAAAAAAGTTCAGTTGTTGTAAAGGATAAATCCCTAACTCTTTAATATCAAATAACATATAATATTTTTTATTATTTTCTTTAGCAAGTAACCAAAAATTTTTAAAATATTCTAATAATTTAAAAAACTCATCTCGATTATAGTTAGAATTACTAAATTTAAGTATAAATATATTTTGAGAAGAATCTAGCTGAAATTCAGCAAGTGATAATTTAATAATACTAATTAATGACATTTTTAATTTTATAGAATATTTAAATAACATTTTTTAAACATGTTTAAGATTTTTAATTAAAATATAATTAGTAAAATATACCAGATGGATACTGTTCCAATGGAACAATTTAAAATTCCTACTGAATGTGGAATAGATGATTTATGGGATTTAGCAAATTTAGCATTTGAACTTGAAAGATGTAATGAAAATGATAAAAAAGAATTGGTATCTAATAATGGATGTAAACATAAAAATTGTCATTTAAATGAAGAAAAATTTATGGTGTGTGAAGATTGTGGCATAGTAGTTGGAAATAATATAACAAATGAAGCAGAGTGGAATAATTATAAAGATGAATCAGGGCATTATCAAAAAAATACACAAAGAGCTGATTTATGGATAGATGATAATCCTTATTCTCAAGGTATATCTAGTACTAAAATTCCTTGGCATCCAAAATCATTTATTGCTAGATTACATATGCAACAAACATTTACACATAAACAAAAAACATATTGGTTAATTAGTCAATTAATAGATAATATATCATCAATATTACACATTCCAAATGGTGTTGCAAATGATGCAAAACAATTTTGGTATAAGTATATGGAATCTGGTAAGTTAACTAGAGCATCTGTGCGAAAAGGTCTTATCTGTGCATGTTTATTACATGCATGTCATATTAATAAATTGCCAATTGCAAGAGATTCAATATTAACATTATCACATTGTTCATCAAAATCATTATCAAAAGGTGAGAAAATTTTATTTGAAATATTAGATGAAAAAAATCAAATTTATATAAATATTTTAGATAATGATTCTCAATATTTTATCAAATATTGTAATCTATTAGGTTTACCATTTTCAGTTAATAATATTTGTAATAAAATATACAATAAATATAAAATTAATTTACAAGCTGTTTCTCCTAAATCAGCTGTTGGAGGAGTTATTGCATATGTTATTAAATATAACTTAAAATTAAAAAATCCTACAAAAACCATTATTAGTGCTACAGTAGATGTTTGTACACCTACATTAAATAAAGTAATCAATTTAATTTATTATCTAGATAAAGATAATTTAGACTAATTTTTCTAATGGCATATCACTTTCTTCACTTTCAGGATCACTTTCCGAACCATATAAATCATCATCATCATCCAATTTAGTTATATTTAATTCTTTTCCAGATTCTTCTCCAGATTCTTCACCAGATTCTTCACTAGAATTATCATCATCTGATTCATCAATTATTTCCATTCTATTAAATGAAGTATTAGGTAATTTTAAATCATTATATTGCATATCATAATCTGGTTTAAGAGGTATTTCATAGTTATTATCTAGTTTGGTCTTATTTTTTTCATTTATTATATCAATTAAAATTTCATAAGGATCTGTGTTTCTATCAAAAAACATTCTTCTAGACTCACCAAAAGGTAATACAGTCATTAGTCTTTCATTTGCTCGATCTAAAAGTTGAGTCGTTTTAGTAATATTTTGTTTTGTATTTCCAACATATTCTTGTAATGCACTATCAATTGATTTTAGTTGATTTAAAAAACTTTGTTTAGTTTTTTCCCATTTTTGTTCTTGTTCTGTTAATTGAGATTGTAAATCTGAAACTGTATCAAGTTGTTTTCCTTTTTCTTCTCCAACCTTTGCTACACTTTCTTTTAGTTCTTTATTTTCCTGTTCTAATTTAGATATTTGTTGTTCTAATTCTGCTTGTTTTTCTTTATGAGCTTCATTATCATCATGTTTTTCATTTAATGCTCCGGTAAGATTAATAATTCGCTGTTTCATTTTTTTAATTTCTTGATCATTATCGGCAATTGTTTCAGTCATTTGTTTTTGTGCATCTTCTAAACTTTTAACCTTTAATACAACTGAATCAATATTTTCTTGTAATTTATCAGCAGCCATATTCATGGCTTTAGCATCAGTTCCTAATTCAGTATTTTTTTCTGTTATATACTCCTTAATTTTGTCTAAATATTTACTTGGATCACTTGGAAGATTATTTGTAATGACACTCATTTATTATTAATAATATATTAAAAAATTTAAAAATTTTAATTTTTTTTTATACAAATTAATTCAAATAAATTTTATTTTTATTTTTTGAGTAATAAAATAATCCCCCTTTCGGTCCTGTATATAATTTAATATTATTTTGTAATAAATAGGTTATTCTTAATATTTTATAAGCTAATTTTTCATTTTTTTTAGATAATTTTTCTAAATTTTTATATTTTATCAATAAATCATTCATTATTAAATTATTACAAATATTTATTTAATTTAATAAAAATAATTTAATTGATAATAAATGTTTAATTTAGTTAGAAATAATTCTTCTATTATATCTAAATTTACACAATATAAATTTTATAATTTATATAAAAATCAAATCATTCCTTATAACAAAAAATCATTTAATTTTTACTCTAATTCATTAATAAGTTTAAAAAGTGGAAATATAAAAATTAATATAGATGATGGGAATGATAATTTTTTTTCAATTACAATAAAAAAACCAAATAATTATCTTTTAGAAATTAATAATAATATTAATTATAATATTATATCGAATAATAATAATAGTAAATTACTAATATATTATAATGATGATTATTTTGAAAATATGATATCATATTATAATCATACTGAATTTAATATTAAAATGATGAATATGTGTTAAAATTAAATAAATTAAAAATTTTTTTTTAATAATATATTAATATTAAAATGTCATTATGGCTACTTATATTACTAATAATTATAATAATATTTTTGATATTTTTAGTAGGTATTCAATTATTTGATTATTATTATAATAGTAATTTTACCAATTTACAAATTACTGATTGGTCAAAAGATTATTTAAGTTTTGATCAAAATAATTTTAAAAATTTAAGTAAAAAAAAAAGATGGGAAGTTAGATTTAAAGTATTTGAACATTATGACAGAATTAAAGATCAATATAAGAGTTTAAATACAATAAAAAAATTTTATTATCCGATTAATCAAAATAGTAAAATATTTGTAAGTATTGCAAGTTATAGAGATCCCGAATGTCATAAAACAATAAATAGTTTAATTACTAATTGTCATAATAAAGAAAATTTAAGAATTTTAGTTTGTGAACAAAATGAAGATTCCGATATTTCATGTTTAGTAGATAATGAAAAATATAGTCATTTAATTGAAATAATTAAACTTCCTGCATTATTAGCAAAAGGACCAACATTTGCAAGATTTTTAATTCAACAAAATTATAATAATGAAGAATTCTATCTACAAATTGATTCTCATACACAATTTGAAAAAAATTGGGATAAAAAATTAATTGATTCATTAAATAAACTTCCTGAAAAAAGTTGTATTACACAATATTTACCTGAATATAATATTAAATCAAAGAATATTAAAAATTATTCAGTTAGAAGTGGATTATCTGTAAATTTAATAAATGAATTAGATGATTTTTATAGAGTTCAAAGTTTTTTTGTTACAGATATAGATAAATCTGTTGATGTAAATGAAGCAAATGCATGGTCTGGTTGTTTTTCTTTTTCAAGAGGAAATATATGTATTGATGCTCCAATTGATCCATTAACTCCTGAATTATTTTTTGGAGAAGAAATGGATATTGCATTAAGATTATTTACTAGAGGATGGTCATTTTATTCTCCAAATTATCCTGTTGCATATACTTCTTTTGATAGAACATATAGAAATACATTTTGGTTTAAAAAATCATATGATAAAGTTTTAACATTACTTTCTAGATTTAGAGTGCATTATCGCATTGGAACTTTACCAAAATATTATAAAAAAATAATTAAAGAAAAATATCCAATGTTAATTAATCAAATAGATGATTACTTACTTGGAGATATAAAATCACTACAAGATTATGAAGATTTAATTGGATTTGATATAATACCAAATTATTAAATAGGTTTATAAAAATCGGTCTGTTTTCTTATTCTATTATTATCAATTTTTAATGATTCTAATAGTTTATTTAATTTATCATCTTCTTTTTCTTCTATATCTTTTGAATCTATAAATGTTGAAACATTATTCATTTTAGATATTAAATCATTTATTTCTTTAGTATATTTAACCACTTTTGGTTTAATTTCTTTATCATTAATTATTTCACTATTTAAAGTTTCTGCTAGTGCTATTAATTCAAGCATTTCATCCTTTTTCTTATCAATTTTATTTATTATCTCAAATATAGTTTTTATGCAACTACTTTCCAAAATATTTAAATTTGAAGGTCCCCAATTTACATATAATGTATATAATTTTTGTCTTAATTCATCTTCTGTTTGATTTTTATGAAGATCTTCCCTAATCATTTGTAATTGTTCTAAAATTTCATAATTATATATTTCTCCTAAAGGAGGTATTTTTAAGGGCATTTGAGATTTATTTAAATTATAAGCTAAATTTGTTTCATCATAAATTGATTTACCAGGAAATTTGACTACTGGTGGAAAAAATTTTACTAAATCTGAATAATATACCATATTTATTAAATATATAATATTTTTATTTATATTTTCGTTATTTTTTAACATTATTTATAAATTGTTATATTATTAATTTATGTCAAAACCAACAATTTCAAATAAAACAAAAGAGAATGTATGGCAAAATTATACAAGTAAACCATCATCTAAAGTTGAACTTAAAAAAATATTTTTAAGTGAAAATCCAGGAGAAGCATATAATAAAATTAAAGATAAAATAAAAAAAGAACTTGATAAAGAGGTATTAAAAGAAAAAAAATTAAAAATTGAAAAAAAAAGCGATAATAAAAATAAATTAGAAACTGAAACTAAAATCAAAGTTAATAAGGAAAAAAAAATAAATTCAGATAAAAATGAAAAAAAAAAAAATAATAATAGTAAATGACTGAATTATTTGATATTCCTTATACTATTCCTGCAACACAAAAAACATTAAGAACATCTTCTTCTATTCCATATACAATTATACAAACAATGAATACTAATAAATTACCAAAAAAAATGTATTTAACTGCAATAGAATGGTCAATTAAAAATCCAGAATACAATTATGAATTTTATGATGATAAAAGAATAATAGAATTTATTAAAAATAATTATAATAAAAATATTTTAACTAAATTTATGGTTATAAATTCTGGAGCAGCAAAAGCTGATTTTTTTAGGTGGTTATATCTTAATAAATATGGTGGTGTTTATATTGATATAGATTCTGAATGTTTAAAACCAATTAATCAGATAATAAAAAAATATCAACATATTAATAATGTATTTATATCAAAATCAAATTTATGTAATAATAATAACAATCTTGAGTGGTTAAAAAAAATTGGTTTTAGAATTAATCATAATTTTATAGCTTGTTCTCCAAATCATATTCTTTTAAAAAATTCAATAAAAAATTCAATAACAGTATTTAATAATGCATTCAAAGGAAAAAAAAATATTAAATTGCCACAAAATTTGTGTGGACCTGGTATTTTAGGTTTTTCTTTAAATTTAAGTTTAAATAAACCAAAGTTAAAATTAAATTATCCCGGAATGTATAATATTAATCAAGGAGGTAATTTTAAAGTAATATTATTAGATCCTAATAATTTGAGAAATTATATTAATCCTAAATACACTGGATATAATGAAGATGAAAAAAAAATTAGCGGTCCACATTATAATCTTCCTGGAGTCTTTGCATTTTCATACATTAAATGTAAAAAATATTTGGAACAAAATAAAATTGATTTTTTTGGAAATAACTTAAAATAATTATAAATAATATTATTTATTATCTAATTGGATTTGTTCTTTTTAAATATTTAATTGTATTATAATTAATTTCTTTTATTTTATTTTTATAAAACTGTGAAAATATACTCCAATAAATCTGACATTCAGGTTGTTGATGTTTTAAACACATATTATATACATTATTTAATAAAGGAAAAATATATTGTAAATTAATATATATTAATAATCCAGTATTACAAATAACAACATTAGTATTAATTTTATTGCTTGATTCAAGTAATTCAACAAATTTTATTGTTAAATTCATATTTTGAGCATACCTTTTTTGTAATTTTGCCTCATTAATTTCTTGATAAATATTAGTTTTATTATAAGGTGTTTGTCTAATTATCAATGATTTATCAATATTTTCATTTATTAATTGTTTTATTTGATTTAATGATAGATAATTTATACATTCTTTATGATCAACATATATAATCATTCTATTCTTAAATTCTGGAAAATCATTTATAAATTGTAAGAATTTTATATATTTTGATTGTAATGAAGACAAAATAATATTATCACTTAATATTTTATTAATATATACATAATTCCATCCTTTTTTGATAATTTCAGATTCTAATTTAGGATTATTTGTAAAAAAATAACTATTTTTATTATCTGGAGATGGATGTATAAATTTAAAATTTTTTCCAAAAATACAACTTATAACTAAGATATTTTCCATAAATATTATTTAATGTTAAAAAATATTTTAAAAAAATAATATAAAATATTAAATGATTTATGGAAATATATCTTTAGAAATATTAAATAAATATATTGAAAGTAAAAATGAATTTGAATTTACAGATTTTGATAAAAATTTAAATTTGGATTATAATGAACCAGATAAAAATGAAGTTTTAAAATTATATAATATTTATTCAAATGTTTCAAATGATAAAAAGATTGAACTTGCTAAATATTATGATGATCCTACAAAAATTTATATGAATAAATTTTTTAAAAATAATCCTCATATTGTTGATTCAAATATTAATAAATATTGTAAATATATTCAAAGTATTACAAGATTTTATATAATGAAATATAAATTAAAATTTAATGCTGCAAGACCTTTTCAATTAGGAAACTTATATAATATTGATATTTATCCTGTAGAATTATTAACAAGTCAAACTCCTTCATATCCATCTGGTCATGCTGGAGTATATTATGCATTATTTAAATTTTTTACTAAAATAGATCCAACAAATAATTATGAAGATATTTTTAAAAATGGTTTAAATAGTAGAGTAGTATCAGGTATACATTTTGAACAAGATAATGAAGCTGCTATAAAAATAATGAATGAAATATTTAAAAATGATCCAAATTTAAAAAAATTTATTTAAATATTTTTAAATATTTAAATGAACTATATTTTATTATATATATCAATTTGTTTAATTTTAATATCATTATTCATAGTGTTACAATTTTCAAATAAATTTAATTTGGAAAATATAAAGAGTAATAAAAATGTTTTTATATCTATGACTACAATTCCAGAAAGATTAAAAACAGATTGGTTTTATAATAACTTAAAAAATAATTTATTAAATTTAAATAAAAATCAATGTTTAATTATAAATATTCCATATTTTAAATTAAATGGAGAAAAATATTTTATTTCTGATAAAATTAAAAATTTACAAAATTCTAATTTTATAATTAATCGTGTTAAAAAAGATGAAGGACCAATTACAAAAATTCTTCCAAGTTTGCGTAATAATTTAATAAAAGATGAAGATATAATAATTATTTGTGATGATGATTTAATTTATAAAGAATTAATGTTTAATATATTAGAAGAAAATGTTATTAAATTTCCAGAAGATATATCTTCCATGTGTAATAATACATCCTATGGATTTAAAAATTCAATTGAAGGATTTAAAGGCTTTGCTTTTAAAAAAAAAATATTAAAAAATTTATTAAATTATAATTATCCAAATGAATGTATAAAAGTAGATGATCAAATTATTTCATTTTACATAAATATGAATAAGATTAAAGTAAGGTCAGTTCCTTATCTAAATAATTCAAATTCATTTTGCTCAGTTATTAAAGATAAAAATACTCCAAATTGGTTTGAATTAAATTTTGATAATAGAATAGAAAACATTAATTTATGTATAAAAAAATTAAATAATGAATATGGAATATATTTAAATTAAAATTTAATTATTTTTTTTATAATCAATAATTGCATTCTTAACTGCATCTTCTGCTAACATTGAGCAATGTAATTTTACAGGTGGTAAATTTAAATATTTTGCAATATCTTTATTTGAAATATTATTTGCTTCATCTAATGTTTTATTTTTAATTAATTCAGTAGAAAATGAAGAACTTGCAATTGCTGATCCACAACCAAATGTTTTAAATTTTACATCTTCAATAATATTTGTAATTGGATTAACTTTAATTTGTAATTTCATAACATCACCACATGCTGGTGCCCCAACAATTGCAGTACCTACATTTTTTAAATTTTTTGAAAAACTTCCTACATTTTTTGGAGATTCAAAATGTTTAATTAAGATTTTTGAATATGATTTTCTTATAAATAATTTAATCATATTAAATTAATTTAATATATAATTAAAAAATAAAATATTTCAAATTATTAATAAAATATAATGAGTACTGCAGGAGGACCAAGAATTAGACTACCATGAGGACCAGGAGGAAATAGTGCATCTACATTACCAAGTGGACAATCATTTGATAGAGTTAGTGCCATCGTTTTAGGCACTGAAAGAGGTGATATTACAGCTCTTAATTGACCACGCCACCCAAACTTACTTTCACTTAATCAGCAGCTAAACGAATTAATAGATGAATTAAAAAAATTAAAAAAGCTAGTACTCCTCTCGCCACCTGAGCTAGTGCTACCTGAGCTAGAATCTGTGCTGGACCCTCCCATATTAACTCTAAAAAATTTGTACTTTGAATATGCTTACTGGAACGCCCCCCCTCCTCCTCCCCTCCCTATCCCCCCCTTCCCGCATACCAACATTCAGCCCATCTATTTCCCGTGCGACCCGGCCCAAGGCTGCCCACCCCCCATACTTAAATTTTATAATGGAAATAATTACAACAACAAAGATCAGCGCGGCACTGCTCCGTGGGGGTTTTGGGATTTTAGGATATCTCAAATTTATTTGTTAAATTTTTCTAAGGAATTTTCTATCAGTATAACGGTTAATTTTAAAAATGCTACTGGAATCACACCCAACAATGAGTTGTTCCCCACGAGCTATGTTGTCTATTTGTGTTCCAATAGGCGGACGATGCTAGGCGGGGGCGGATGGGCATATCGAGAGGCCGAGTCGCTCGGCAACTCGGCCTGTGAGTTCGATTTATTCTCCACAACTTGGAAATACGAGGGCGGCGGCGACTTCCCGCCGACCCCCGGCTCGGACGAGTGGAGGGCGTACAGTAAGAAGTGCACTGGACCACCGGATATGATTCGAATTTTTGCTTCTGATGACGAGCCCGTCAGCTGGAAGATGCGCCGAAACACGGCGGTGATAGACTTCGATCAACATAATTTAGATAATACGAAAGACATGACATTTGAATATAAAACAACTAATGGCATAAATGTTGATTTTAAAATTATACAAGATGGCAAACTTCAATATTATCAAACGAACCAAATTACACTTCTAACTTCAACGCAGGATCTGAACCCTCCACCCCATCCATTTTCAAAGGCTTGTCTACATGTGCGCGCACAAAATAATGGCTCAGGTACCGGCCGGTTCGATCCAATAGGGACCACCTGGGTGGCGATGGACGCCGCGCAGATCCCGCAAGAAAAAAGAGCCCCACCTTCGGGATCTCTACAAATTAGTGATATGAAAATAACTAATTGTACATTAGATAATTTGCATGAGGTGAAGGAAGCGGACTGGTATGGCGATTTCAATATTCATAGTATTTATGAACAAGGTAAATGGCCGTCGCCAGGTCCTAATCTAGCTCAAAGACCTAAATAGAGAAGAATTTAGTTTAATTGTATAAAATAAATAATCTGATAATTAGTATCTTTCAGAAGTTTTCTGTTTAGATTAATTATTAAAATAATAATTAAGTTAAACAAGATTATTATATTTTCAACGATTCCTTTTATTGAATTATATAAAAAAATAAAATATTTAAAAATAAATAAGATTATTATATTAATTAATTCAAATGAATATTCCTCCTCCAATTAAGGAAGAATTACAATTATATCCTCATATTCCTGATCCAAAAACAAAACATGATGAAAGATATAATCCAAATACATATATCTCTATTCAATCATTAGTTAATTATGATCCTGAATTTGAAGATAAATATTTTAAGAAATTAATAAGTGAGGGGTGGGTTGCACTTAGAAATATTTCAGATATTTTTTTATATCCAAAAGGTAGACCTTTTAAATATAGATTAAATGGAAATAGTTTATCAAAAGCTCCTGAAAGAACATTTAGAAGTGGAGGATGGTTAATTGGGAAAAATTATGAATCAGAAAATAGTGATGATTATATTTTATATAAAGGATATAATGGTGTAATTTTTTCTTTACAAATTAAAGATTTATTAGATGTATATATTTTAAGTCCAAAAAAAGAAATTTCAATTTTTAAAAAACCAGCTTTTAAAACAAATTTTCCGGTTTATTTAGAAAATCCTATTTCTGGTAATGTAGAAATTGTATATTATGGAAAAGATGCATATCAAAAACATAGATTTGAAAATAGTACAAAATATAAAAAAGCTGTTGCAACAGGAAAATGGGCCTGGGCTACAGTATTTAATAATGAAATATAAAATTCCATTAATTATTTAAAGAAATAAATTATAAAATAATAAATGTCGGAAAGCTGTTATACAAGTGGATTGATTATTGACTCAGTTAAATTTAATACAGTGGTTAATAAACTAAGATCCTTTTTTTTAGGTAAAAATTTTATAGAAGTTCATACCCAAAATAGATTGAGTATTCTTGCAGCATGTGAAGATCCATTTAATGTACAAACTTTTAATTATAATGGAAATATCTGGCCTCTACCACAAACAGGCCAGATGTGGTTAGAATATGAAATATTAAAGAATCCTGAAGCTGCAGGATATTTTTGTTTAAGTACTTCATACAGAATGGAACCTAATCCCGTGCCTGGAAGACATGATATCATTTTTCCTATGTTTGAATTTGAATTTAAAGGAGATATGAATGAATTAATTCATCTTCAGAAAGAATTACTTACATATTTAGGTTATAATAGTAATAATTTTTATGAAAATGATTATAAAAATATTGCCGAAGAATTTAACACTGTAGAATTAGAACATGAACATGAAGAGAAATTGTATACAGATAAATCATCTGTAGCATTTATTAAAAATTTTCCTGAATTTACAAGTCCATTTTGGAATATGAAGCGAAATTCTGAAGATGATACATCATACAAAGTAGATGTAATATTATCTGGAATGGAAACATTTGGTTCTGCAGAAAGAGAAGTAAATGTAGATATAATGAGAGATAAGTTTAATAATATTATGGAAGGTAAATATAAAGATAAATTGTATCAACTTTTTACTGAAGATAGAACTAATAAAGAATTAGAAGAATATCTAAATCTTAATTTTATTAAAAGATCAGGATGTGGAATTGGCGTAACAAGATTAATTAAATCAATGGAAAAAGAAAATCTAATTTAAAATTATGGTTAACCAATTTGTGCCTATTGGGCACTATATTTAAATTTGTCAGTCGTTAATTTAAGAGCATGAACAAGCTGTGTTATTTAGCAAACTAACATTGGCTTTCTCAGTCTGCTCAACAAAATGATTAATTTTAAATTTAATTAAATTAAATTTAAAATTTTAAATTAAAATTTTTAAATTATATTATATGAAATCGAAACAAGATCCTGAGTATATCAAAGAATTTAAAAATAATTGTCGTGAAAAAAGACTTGCTGAAGTTCATTTTATAAAAGATAATTATAATGATAAAAGAGTGCCTATAATTGTTGATACTTTTGAAACTAAATTGAATTTAAAAAAACATAAATATTTAGTTCCAAAAGATTTGATAATGTCTAATTTTTTTTCATTTTTAAGAAAGAAAATTTTATTAGATAAAAAAGACGCTATATTTATTTTATGTAATAATAAATTAGTTAATATGAATTCTACATTAGGAGAAATCTATAATACAGAAAAAGATAATGATAATTTTTTATATTTTATTTTAACAATAGAAAATGCATTTGGATAATAAATTAGATTTAAAGAATAAGATTATATGAAAATATAAAATGAGTAATAGTGAAACTGTTATTAAATTTAAAAGTATTCAAAATGAAGGATTTGAATTATTTAAAAAAAAAAATGCAGACTATGGTAATGCATTTGAAGATTGTGGAGTAATTGGAATCTTAGTAAGAATAAATGATAAAATTCGTAGAATGCAAAATATTTCTAAAACTTCTATTACTATAATTGATTCAGAAAGTTTAAGAGATACTTTAATTGATTTACAAAATTATGCAACTTTAGCAATTTTAGAACTTGATCGTAAATGAAACAAATAAATTAAATTATTTCATTTTTATTAAATATATTTTATATTCTTTGTTCAATATTTTTTATTTTCCACTTTACAAAAGGAACAAGTTCTTCTGGATAATATAATAAAAAAATTGGAGATAAATAATAATTGTATAATATCCAATAATTTTTATTATCTTCTTTGTAATAAATAAATTTTTTACATTGTTTTAAATTTGTATTTAAATTTTCTTTTTTAAGTAAAAAATATTGTCTATCACTTATTGAATTATTTTCATAGGTATTATCATTTATCCAATTATGTAGAATATGATAAATATTATTATCAATAACCATTATTATATATTATATTTATTATTAATTTAGTTAAATTTAATAATAATAGTATTTTTTAAATTGATCTTCAGTAATAAAATTATATTTTACCAATTTTTTTAAAGCTTTATAATCAGTATGTTTATATTCTTTTAAAAAATTTTGTATAGCTAAATAAGATAAAAATGTATTTTTATTACTATTATTTTTTCTTAAAGTTTTATTTTCAGATTTAATACTTAATAAATTACTTAATCTATTCATATCAGCATCCATATTTTCACATGTTCCTACAAATATTATTTTTTTATGATTATTTTCAATAAATTTTCCATTATCAAAATGATAATTATAACCTAAAAACATACCTACATATTCATATCCTTTTATTCCTAAAGTGTACTTAATTAATTCTTTACTGTTATTCTTTTTATCTAAATTATTAGAACTTAGTGACTCTAAAAAATCATTTACATCTTTAAAATAAGTAATTAAATAATCAAATTTTTGTGAAAACATATATTTTGTTCTTAATCTAATTTTTTCTTTTATTCTTTCATGTCCAATATTAGTATGAATATTTAGATTATTAACATTATGTATTTTACTACAATCAAATTTAATTAAATATTTTGCAAAATTAAATGCAGAAATTATACGCATTATTGGATTTCTTATCCATATTATTATATAATCATGTCTTGCGACTGGTTTATGCTTAAAAAGAAAATGATTATGTAATTCATCTCGAATTTTAAAATTATAACTTATTGTAGTTCCACCACATTTACCAATATGCATTAATTTTATAACATTTTTATTTAGTAAAGAATTATTATTTGAAGATAAATTATTAATATTATCTTGAAATTTAAAAATATAATTCAATTCGTTTATTGATTTTTTTGGTATTAAATCAAATAATTTTTTAAATGTTTCATCAGAATTATATAAATCAGTTAATACATAATTATTAATAAATGTTTCTTTTTGATTTTCATTATTGTAATAATTAATTATTTTTTTTTTCCACTCTTGAATAATATAATTTTGTTTTTCACTATATATAAAACAAGTAGATAGTAATTTATCTTGTTCAATATTATTAAAAGCAAAAAATCCATTTGAAGTATATTCATTTAACCAATTGTCTAATGATTGATTACAAAATATTGTAGGATTACACCAACACCCACCATATTTCTCAAGTAAAAAAATACCAATTATATCAATATAATCCTTATTTGAAAAATTATAAATTTCTATTTCAATATCAATATAGTCTTTATAATTATTATGATTTAACTCAATAATTTTCCAAGTAGGATTTTCTAATTTCCATGATAATAGACATTTCTTAATAAAATTTGGAGCATCTATAAATTTTTGGTCCCAATATATAAATATTGATTTTTCCATTATTAAAATTATAATATTTAAAACTGAGATTATTTACACAAAAAAATATAATTTAAAGATTTGTCATATTTATTTAAAAATGAGTAAGCAGGATCTTGCTTTTAAATCCTATTTACAAGGAAATAATATTTTTATTACTGGTTCTGGTGGAACTGGTAAAAGTTATATAATTAAAAAAATTTATAATGATGCAATAGAAAAAGGAAAAAATATTTCAGTAACAGCTTTAACTGGCATTGCAGCTATTTTATTAGAATGTAATGCTTGTACAATTCATTCATGGGCTGGTATAGGACTAGGAAAAGGAGATATAGATAATATAATTAAAAAAGTTTCAAAAAGTAAATTTAAAAGTCATAATTGGTATAATACTGATATTTTAATTATAGATGAAATTAGTATGATGAGTAATGAATTATTTGAATTATTAAATTTACTAGGACAATTTTTATTAAAAAATAAAAAGCCTTTTGGTGGTATTCAAATTATAATGAGTGGAGATTTTTTTCAATTACCCCCTGTTAATTCTAGAGAGTTTTGTTTTGAAAATGAAAATTTTATAAGTATATTTTCTGAAATATTTTATTTTAAAAAAATTTATAGACAATCTGATCCTAAATTTAAAAAAATTTTATTAAATATGAGATTAGGAAAAATTACCAAGCAATCATTAGATATCTTAAATGAAAGAATAATAGATGAAAAAGAATTGGAAAATCTTTTACAGATAGAAAATATTACTAGATTAGTTCCAACTAAATTAAAAGCTAATAAAATAAATAAAGAAAAATTAGATTTATTAAATGAAGAAAATTATACTTATTCAAGAGAACTTCTTGAAGAAAAAGAATCTTTAACTAAAAATCAAAAAAATAAATTAGATACAATGACTTTTAATGAAAAAGAAACAGAATATAATTATATTAAAAATTCAACATTAACAGAGGAAATAATTGAACTTAAGAAAAATGCATTTGTTATGTGTATTGCAAATTTAGATATAGATAATGGAATTGTAAATGGAAGTCAAGGAATTATTCAAGGTTTTGATGATAATAAAAACCCAATTGTTAAATTTAAAAATAAAACAGTAATAATTGATAAATATAGTTGGAAAAGTGAAACAATACCAGGAATAACAATTAAACAAATTCCTTTAATTTTAGCGTGGAGTTTAACAATACATAAAGCACAAGGTGTTACATTAGAAAAAGTAATTATAGATGTTGGTAATGATATATTTGAATGTGGACAAATGTATGTGGCATTTTCTAGAGTTAAAAGTTTAGAAGGATTATATTTAGAAAATTTTGATATAAATAAATTAAAAATTAGTAGTAAGGTACTTAATTTTTATATAAATAATAACTTAATAATATAATTATTTTAGTTTAAAATTTAAATTTAAAAGGAATATTTATAATATTATGAATAAATGTATAATTTGTAATACATCATTTCAAAGAAAATGTGATTTAAAAAGACATGAACTATCACAAAAACATAAAAAAAATTTAGAAAATATTAATTCAAATTCTAAAGATAATAAACTAATAAGTAATTTTATTAGTGAAACAAATGATGTAAATAATAACATAAAATATTATTGTAAATTTTGTAATAAACAATATATTAAAAAATTTTTTTATGATAAACATCTTTTAAGTCAAAAACATATTAAAAATATTCAAATATGTAATGAAATTGATTATAGAATTCCAGTAATTAATAAAGATACTCGAATTGTAAAATATGGAAAAAATGCTCCACTAAAATCAAAATTAGATACATTTTTAGAAAAAAATACTAATTATGAAATTTATATTAAAGATAAAGTTAAAAATTATAATTCATTTTTATTAAAACTTAAAACTGAGTTAATAAATATAATACAATTAATTGATAAAGAGATACATTAATTTATTTTTTTTTAAAAATTTAAATAGACTAAATAATTTATTTAATTTTTTTTTTATATTTAAATATATTAATTATTAATAAAAGATTATTATGTCAATTAAAGATAATTGTACATTACAATATTTTTATCCAACAAAAGAATTACAAGAAAAATATAAAATTAATTGTTCAGATAAATTTTTTTTGAATTATGATAATTTTAAATTTTTTAATAACTTAGATTTTTTAGAATTTGTAAATAAAAAATATGGTGATGATGCATTTTCAGGAGATTCACCTTTTGTTTTTAAAGATACATATATTCAATTATCTAACTCCGAATTATGCAATCCAACAGAATACTCTTTAAAACCACAACAGAAATTTGTAGGTCAAATTGTTAATCCTTCTACAAATATTAAAAGTTCATTAGTATATCATGGATTAGGTTCAGGTAAAACATGTACAAGTTTAGTAGTAGGTGAAGCATTTAAGAGTACAACAAGAACTCATTTATTATATGTTGTACCTGCACCACTAATTCAGCAATATAGAGATGAAATAATTGGTGAGTTAAAAGAAATAGATGGAAAAAATGAAATTTGGTCATGTACATCTCAATGTGTAATTACAAGAGAACAGGAAAAAGATGAACCAGAAAAAGGAGATTTTTATACAAATGTTCATGATCAACTAGTTTTAAAATTTTTAGAAAAAGATTATAATACAAAAAAAACCAATTTAATAAAATTACAAGTTAATA
>MDTG01438599.1_pt1 | contig 19673 bp, 20 predicted proteins | sample 811421 | NCBI WGS metagenome assembly MDTG01 (sample SAMN05326645, study PRJNA326480) | marine metagenome | isolation source: seawater | place: Pacific Ocean: South East | collected 2011
AAAATAGATATTATTTCAAAAGGAGTTTATTCTCCATGCAAATCAAGAATCAAAATTGCGAATTTTGTATGTCCAACATGGCAACTAGAAGCAGAAAAAATTATACACGATAATCAAAATTTATTTTTATATCAAAAACATTCTAAGATGAGATTGGTTAATACTCCAGTTTTTTATATACCATATATTGTTACCCCATCTCCTTTAAGAAAAGATAGAAAATCAGGTTTTTTATCTCCAAGTATGTCGTTAAATTTCTTTGATACTAAAACCAGTCAGTCTGTTTCAGTTCCTTACTACTTTAATATATCTAATGATAAAGAATTAACATTTACACCAATTCTAAATTATGGTGGCGGGGTTGATTCATCTCAAAGATTTATCTTTAATTATGATCAATTATTATCTGGAGGTAATTTATCAACTGACCTTACTTTTGACTCTAATTTTGAATATGAAAATAATAATAAATGGTTAAAAGACTCAAGCCTAGTTACTAATTATCAACAAAATATTAATGCAAATTATAAACTCTCAATAGAGTCAGCATTACAGACTTCTCAGAATTACATTCAAAAGACCCAACCTAATGATGATCTTAGTTATGAAACATCACTCTCTACTAATTTTAAAATTGAAGGTTTTAATATAAATAATATAGATGATTATTTTCAGACAAATTTTAGTTTTTATCAAACAAATCAAGAAAATGAAAATAATGAAAAAAATCCAATAGTTTTTCCTAACATAACATATTATTCAGGCAATAAAATTTTAGGAAATTATAATATTAGCAATGAATATCAATTTTATAATATATTTAGAGATACAAATACTACAATTCATTCTAAGCAACAACAAAAGTTATCTCATACTTTTAATTTATCTAAGGATATTATAAAATATAATTCTAGAATTGACTTTAAGACAAAAATTTATAATCAATTTTATAATACTGAGGACAAATTAATAGAGACGAATGACTATCATTCTGGAAATTTATATAGAATATTTCCTATAATAGGAGCAAAGATTTCAACACCCTTTCGATTTAAAAGAAATAATAATTTTAATTTTTTGTATACTCCTAATATTCAAGTTGTATTGAGCCCCGGTGAGTCAAATACAAATAAAATTTCTAATGAAGACTCATCTAATAACAATTTTTCAATCGATAATTCTGGTAAACTTAATAGATATTCAGGAACTGACAAACTAGATAATTCAAAAAGAATAAATTATGGAATTACTGTAGATAATAAATATATTAAATTTAATATTTTACAGTTTTATGAATTTACTAAAAATAGTAACTTTCATGAAGAGCAAGGGAATAATCACCATTTAAGTGATCTATTAGGATCAATAGATTATAATAATAAAAATAAATTTAGTTATAATTTTAGATATGATGTAAATGATGAATTCTTGAAGGAACAAAATATAAATTCAAATATTCTAGCTTCATATGGTAATTGGAATTTTTCATATCTCGATCAAAAAAGTAAAAATAATAATTTAAAGAAAGATACTGAAACATTAAACTATGGCCTAGCAACAAAAAAATTTTTAAAGTTTTCAAAATTTACAATTAACGGATTATATGATTTTCAAAAAGAAATTAATACTGAATATAAAATTGGTTATAGTTATTTTGATGAATGCTTTGGGATTAATGTTGATTTTTATAGAAAATCATATGAAGAAGATAATCTTAAACCACAAGATATATTAACTCTGATGTTTTCATTTAAAAGCATAGGTAGTTATAAATCTACGATTTTAACAGTTTCTGAAAATGATAAACAAGACATTCAATGGGAAGGAACAAACTCTGGTAATAGTTTATTTGAAAATTATGATTAGTAGAAGCTCTCTTATAATTTTTTTATTAGTAATTTTAAATTCATCATTTTTAATTAGTACAGAAAATGAAATTATTTTTAAAATATCAAACAAATCATTCACAAGTATAGATTTAGATAAAAGAAAAGAATATTTATTATTTGTTGGAGATAATGCATCTTTAACAAAAGAAGAAATTATTGAAGATTTTATTTCTGTAAATTTATTTAAGAAACATTATTCAAACTTAGAAATCCAAAGGGATTTTGAAGATACAATCAATAAAATATATCAAGATATAATTAGTATAAACTCCAAAGATATTAATTTTGATATAAATAATATAAACGTAGAAAATATATATTCAAATTTAGAATTAGATTTAATTAGGAAATTAGTATTAGAAAATTTACTTAAAAAAGAAGAAAATAATATTTATAATCAGAATAATAAAATTGATATTTATAATTATAATATTGAATATATAAATTTTTCATTAATAAATTTTAAAGAATACAATAGTCATTTTTTGAATACAAATTTTAATAATATTATGGAAGTTGAAAATTTTTTAAAAGAAAATAATATTCCTTATTTGAAAAAAAATAATAATATTAATAATATTAATAATATTAATAAAGTTATTAAAGATAAAATATATTTAAATAAAAATTTTTTTAAAATACAAAAAAAAGAAGATATTACATATTTTAATATTAAAAAAAAGTTTCAAACACATGATAGTTTATCATTAGTTTTGTATAGCATTAAAAGTAATAATAAATTAAATGATAATGATATAAAATGTAGCTTGCTTGAAAATAAAAATATTGACTCTAAAGAATATGAATTTGATAAACTTAATGAAAAAATTAAAAACAATCTAGTAAATGTTGATGATTACATAGAAATAAGTAGTGATAATTCATTTATTTATGTAATTTTATGTGATTTAAAATTTAATAAAGATTTAATCAATAATTTAATTTTAAATAAAAAAATTAATAAATTAGTTAACAATATTGAAGATAATTTTATAACAAAGTATTCTAAAGAATATAATTTAATTATTACAAATGAATAAATTTATTGCTGTAACGATAGGTGATATAAGAGGTATAGGTATTGATATTTTTTTAAAACTTTATTCAGAAAATAAAATTAAAAATGTTGTTCTATTTAGCAATTATCAAATAATAAATAAATACTTAAAAAAAAATAAATTTAATCTTAAAACTAATTTATATAATAATCTTTATAAAAACTATAATTACAGAAAGAATTACTTAAACGTATATTCTTACAAATGTAATTCTAATGAAGAAAACACCATTAATTCAATTATTTTTTCTCATAAAGAATGTATAAAAAAAAAATTTATAGGTGTTGTAACATTACCTATTAGAAAAGATATTATTATAGAAAAAATTAATATAAATTTTACTGGTCATACAGAATTTTTACAGAACATGGAAAATAAAAAATACTCAAATATGATTTTAATTCATAATAAAATTATAGTATCACCATTAACAACACATATAAAATTAAATTCAGTTTCAAAGAAAATATTAAATAAAGATTTTATTTATAATCAGATAACTAATTTAAACTCTACTCTAAAAAAAGATTTAAATATTAAAAAGCCAAGACTGATTGTATCAGGATTGAATCCACATGCGGGTGAAAATGGAAAAATTGGTAAAGAAGAAATAATTATAAATAAAATTATTAAAAAATTAAAAAAAAATAAAATTAATATTAAAGGAACAGTTTCAGCAGACAGCATGCTAATAGATATCAAAAAATATGACTGTTTTATTTATATGTACCATGACCAGGCTTTAATACCATTTAAATATATAAGCAAATTTACTGGTATTAATTATACAGGTAATCTAGATATTATAAGAGTGTCACCTGATCATGGTACAGCATATAATTTAAAAGGTAAAAAGAAAATTTCAGATACTTCAATTAAAAAATGTTTTATTTTAATTAATAAGATAAATAAAAATAGAAGTATAAACAATGTATCCAAAAAAATCTCTTAGTCAAAATTTTTTAATAGATAAAAATATTTGTAAAAAAATAGTTTCATTAATTACAATCAAAAATAAGAATATTGTAGAAATAGGTCCTGGTCATGGAATTCTTACAGATATAATATTATTTCAAAAGCCCAAAAAACTTTATTTAATAGAAAAAGATGATTACCTAAGTAAAATTTTAAAAGAAAAATATAAGAAATACACTGAAATCAAAATAATTAATGATGATGTTTTAAATGTAAATATAAACAAAATAAAACAACCAAATATTATTTCAAACCTTCCTTACAACGTGGGTACTAAAATTATTATGCACTTCTTAAACAGTAATATAAATATAAACGAAATGGTATTTATGATCCAAAAAGAGGTATCATTAAAGTTTGATTACAATCTTCCAAAAATGAATAAGTATAAATTTTATACAAAAATGATGTCTAATTATCAAAGATGTTTTGATGTTTCACCTAAAGTTTTTAGTCCAAAACCAAAAGTTTACTCATCAGTTGTTAAGTTTAAATTAAACTCAATTGAGAATGATAATATTAAATTAAAAAAATTTAGTAATATTATATTTAAGAATATGAGAAAAAAAATAATCAATAAATTTAAAAATAATACTATCAGCAACGAACTTAAGAATAAAAGAGTTGATGAATTGAATATTAAAGAATTGCTAAAAATTTATAATTTTTTTTAATTTTTTTTTAAGAATTTTATTATTTATTGTATTAAAATCATTAAATTCAATAATTTTTTTAATATCACTTACTGTTTTGTAAACATTTTCATTTATAAGTACATATTTGTATTCATTATAATGTTTCATTTCATTTATAGCATAAGATAATCTTAAATTAATTTCTCTTGAGCTTTCACGGGCTCTTTTAACTAATCTTCTTTTAAGTTCGTATTTTGAAGGAGGTAAAATAAAAAAATCTATTATATCATCTTTATTATAATTTTTTCTAATTTTTCTTGCACCCTTCCAATCAATATCAAATAACAGATGAACATTTTTTTTTCTTGATTTAATAATATTTTTATAAGGTGATCCATATAAATTATTAAAATTTCTTGCTGTTTCAATAAAAAAATTTTTATTATCAAGTTTTAAAAAATTATCTTTTGAAACAAAGAAATAATCCTTTCCATTTATTTCGTGCAATCGTTTATTTCTTGAAGTATATGATATTGATAATGATATATTTTTCATTTTTTTCAAAAGAAGTTTACATAACGTTGTTTTGCCTGCTCCAGAAGGTGATGAAATAATTATTAGTTTATTTGTTTTTTCTATAGTCATTTAATTTTAATTTATGTTCTTCGAAATTATTTGAGAATATATGTTTATTATAAGAATTATCAAAAAAATAAAATAGAAAATCAGTTTTATAATTCTCTAAAATTATATCAACAGTATTTGTAGCAACGTAAGATATTGGTTTTGGAGGTAAACCTTTATATTTATAAGTATTGTATGGATGATCAACTTTAAGATCATTAAATAATAATGGTCGATTAAGATTAAAAAATCCATCAGTTAATGCATATAAAACTGTTGCATCTATTTGTAATTTCATACCAATATTTAATCTATTTAAAATTACCGATGAAATATTTTTTTTGTCATTATAATCTAAACCTTCTTTTTCAATCAATGAGCCAATTATTAATAATTCCTCTGTTGTATATTTTTGAAATAAAATATTTTTATTATTAACTTTAAAATAGTTATTTTTAAAATTTTTTAACTTATTTAAAAATATTTCAAAATTATTATTTTTATCAAAAAAGTAGGTATCAGCAAGAATATCATCATATTCAATTGGGTAAAAATTTTCAAAATATTTTGATAACTCATTATTTAAATCTTGTTTAGACCAACCTTCAATAATCGTAATTTTATTTAAAATATTACTTGGTTGTGAAATAATTTCTAAGAAATTTGAAAAACTAATTTCTTTATCAAGAGAAAAATTTCCATAATGAATATATTTGTTAAATAAAATAACATTAAATTTATAATAATATTTTAAAATTAATTTATCAATTTTATTAATTTTTAAAAAATTTTTTTCTAAAATACTATCTACTTTTTCACCTTTTGATATTTGAATTAATTCGGATTTTAAGTCATAATTTTTATTAATTACTAATAATACATAAGTAAAAACTATTAATAATAAGATTAATAAAAATAAATTATATATTTTTAAATAAGAGCGCAGTATTAGTTCCTCCAAATCCAAATGAATTGCTTAAAGCATAGTCTATTTTTTTTTGAATTGGTTCCTTGGGAATTAAATTTATATTTTTAGTTTCAATTGGATTATCAAGATTTAAAGTTGCAGGCAGAGTATTAGAATTTAATGACATAATTGAAAATATAGCCTCTACACTTCCAGCAGCTCCTAAAAGATGTCCTATAGATGATTTTGTTGAACTTACATAAATACTTTTATTAAATAAGTTTGAGATTGCGTTTAATTCAATTTCATCTCCCTTTATTGTGGATGTTCCATGAGCATTGATATAGTCAACAGAATCACTGGATATATTTGCCATTTTTAAAGCCTCTTTCATTGCTCTAAAACCCCCGTCTCCATCTTCAGATGGAGCTGTAATGTGATATGCATCTCCAGACATTCCATAACCTACAATTTCTGCGTATATTTGCACACCTCTTTTTTTTGCAGACTCTAACTCTTCTAACACAACAATACCAGAACCCTCACCCATTATAAATCCATCACGATCTCTATCCCATGGTCTAGAGGCAGAATTAGGCGTATCGTTAAACGATGTGCTTAAACTTCTAGCAGCACAAAAACCTGCCATACCTAATTTGCAAACTGCTGCTTCAGAACCTCCTGCTATCATTATATCAGCTGCGCCTCTTTTTATCATTTCACTTGAGTCTCCAATTGAATGAGCTCCAGTTGCACAAGCAGTAACAACAGAATGATTAGGGCCCTTAAAGCCATATTTTATTGAAATTTGACCTGATAGAAGATTTACTAAAGAGGATGGGATAAAAAAAGGTGATAATTTTCTTACACCTTTTTCATTTATAGTGAGTGCTCCTTCATAAATTGTTTCTAGACCTCCAATACCAGAACCAACAGAAACACCTACATTTAGTTTTTTCTCATCACTTAAATCATTTAGACCGGCATCATTTACAGCCATTCTAGCAGCCACCAAACCATACTGAATAAATCTATCATTTCTTTTTATGTCTCGATTGTCTATGTGAGATGATTTATTAAAATAATTTTCATCATTTGGATCATTTGATAAATAACCAGCTATTTTTGATGGCAAGTCAGAGACATCAAAATGTTCAACTTTTTTAATACCAGACTTACATTTAATTAAATTACTCCAAGTATCGCTTTTATTATTTCCAAGGGTGGTTAATAAACCAATTCCAGTAATAACAACTCTTCTCATTAGTACTGGAATTATTATTTTTTACTTTGAATATAATCTATTGCATTTTGAACTGTTTGGATAGTTTCTGCAGCGTCATCAGGTATTTCAATCCCAAACTTTTCTTCAAAAGCCATTACTAATTCAACAGTGTCTAAACTATCTGCACCTAGATCATCAATAAACTTAGCTCCTGGAATTACTTTATCTTCATCTATTCCTAAATGATCTACAACAATTTTTTTTACTTGGTCTTGAATATCACTCATAGTTTCTCCTTATCTTGCTTTTAAATTATTTATTGAATGTATGTCAACCAATTAAACCATTAACATTCCACCATTTACATGAAAATTTTGACCGGTAATATATGAAGCATTATCACTGGATAAAAAATATACTAAATTAGCTATATCTTTTGGTACTCCAAATTTAGCCATAGGAATTTGAGAAAGATAATTATTTTTTTGGATTTCATTTAATTTATCAGTCATAGCCGTTGAAATAAAACCAGGTGAAATTAAGTTTACATTTATGTTTCTTCTTGCAACTTCTAAAGCTATTGATTTATACAGACCTATCATGCCAGATTTGGAAGCAACATAGTTTGCTTGTCCTGCGTTACCAGTAGTTGCAACTATAGAACTAATACCAATAATTTTACCGTATTTTTGTGATAACATATTTGGTAATAATGATTTAATTATTTGATAACCAGAATTTAGATTAGTTTGTATTACCCTATCCCATTGCTCTGGTTTCATTCTAAGAATTAAATTATCTTCTGTTGTACCAGCATTATTTACTATTACAGTAATGTTCTTATGATCAATTGATATTTGCTCAATACATTTTTGTAAATTTTTTGAATCAGAAATATCAACTTGATAATAAAAATGTTTTTTACCAAACTTTTTTTTTAAAAAATTTATTTTATCCTCTGAAGAAGCAGTTAAAATTAAAATATATTCATCTTTTTCAAACTTTTCACAAATAGCTTGACCAATTCCTCCCGATGCACCAGTAACAAGTATTTTTTTTTCATTATTCATATTATTTTATATCAGATATTTGGTTAATTGAATTAATATCAAATTTATCTGAGATTCTCTTCATTAAACCAGATAGAACTTTACCAGGGCCTATTTCATAAATTTTAAATTGACCTATTTCCTCAAGTTTTTTTACACTGTCAGTCCAATTAACCTTATTAGCCATTTGTTTTTGCAAAGAATTTTTTATTGAAGAATTATCATTTGAAATCTTAGCATCATAATTAGAAATAATTTTAATTTCATTAGTATTAAAACATAAATCATTAATTTCCTTACTGAGCTCCAATTGAGCTTTCATCATCAACTTACTATGAAATCCCGCTGACACATTTAAAATTACATATTTGCTAATATTATTTTCTAAAAACAAGTCTTTATTTTTTGTAATTTCTTCAATTTCACCTGATATGACAACTTGCTTTGGAGAGTTGTCATTAGCTATTTCTAAATTAATATTATTATCATCTATAATCTTTTGAATATATGATGATTCCTTGCCTATTAATGCAGCCATTCCTGAAATGTTGGGTGCAACTGCATTATTCATTAATTCACCTCTTTTTTTTAATATCAAACTTGCATCTTTTAAACTTAATTTATTGCTACAAGCTAATGCTGTATATTCTCCAAGAGAATGTCCCATCATAACATCAATATTTGAGTGACTTAAGTCAATTTCGTTAAGTAAAGTTTTAAATATCATTAAAGATGCTGTAAAAATTGATATTTGTGTAAACTCTGTAATATTTAATTTATTGTTTTCATTTTCAAAAATTATTTTTTTCAAATCAATTTCTGTATATTCCTCAATTTCCTGAAGGGTTATTTTAGCTATGTTAAAATTATCAAAAAAATCTTTAGACATACCGAGATATTGGCTACCTTGACCTGGAAATACTATGGTTGTCATTAATACTTGATTTATTTTAAAAATTTAATATATGCAAGTCCAACTTCTCTTGTATCTAAAAATATAAGATTAACCACGGAGTAACATGAATAAATTTGAAGCTGTTGTTATATTAAGTCCTGAGATCAGTTCACAGTCACTAAACGATGAAATTAAGTATTTCAAAGAATTGATATCATCAAATACTGGTAAGATAATCAATGAAGAAGATTGGGGATTAAGAGATTTAAGTTATAATATTAATAAATTTAAAAAAGCTTTTTATCAATATTTTCAAATAGAGATTTCAAATAACAATATTGATAAAATAAAAAAAAATCTGAACCAATCTGATAATTTTTTAAGACACTTATTTATAAAAGTTAAACATCACCAAGAATTACCTACAAAGTTGTACAATGAAAAAAATTAAAAATAAAAGACCATCAAGAGATGAGAGCTCTAATTCACCATTTGATAAAGGTAAGAAATTTTGCCCTTTTAGTCAAAAAAATTCACCTATAATTGACTATAAAGATACAAAGCTTTTATCAAGATATATAAGTGAAAAAGGCAAAATCGTACCAAGTAGAATAACAGGCGTTTCTAAGAAAAAACAAAAAGAGTTATCCAAAGCTATAAAAAGAGCAAGATTTTTGTCATTAATGTCTTACACAAATAAATTCGCTCCACAATGAAAGTTATTTTAACAACAAATATTAAAAAGTTAGGCAAGATTGGAGACCTGGTGAATGTTAAAGACGGATTTGCAAGAAACTATCTTTTTCCAAATAAAATGGCACTAAGAAACACAAAAAATAACTCTGAACATTACGAAAAAATAAAAGAGAATATGTTTGAAAAAGAAAAAACTAAATTGCTAGAATCAAAAAATCTTATCAAAGAAATTAGTAATTTAAAATTGATATTTAATAAAGAAGCTGATGATAAAGATCAATTATATGGATCTATATCTAAAAAAGAAATTTTAGATTTCTTACATACTAATAAAGTTAAAGTTAAATCAGATGATTTAATTATTAGAAAACCAATTAAGACTCTTGGGGAACATGAAATAGAGATAAATCCCTACGTTGATATTACTGAAGTTTTCAAATTAATTGTTAAAAAAAATTAATTTATTCACATTATTATTATTTTATTAACCAAAAAATATTCAAACTTATTGTCTGATATTTTTTTTGGTTTAATTACTATTAATGTCCATCAAATTAAAAAATTTATATAATGTTAGATAAAGTAGATAATTTTGCTAATTTCGATGCTGAAATAGCATTAATTGGATGTATTTTATGGGATAATAGAAATTATGAAAAAATTTCAGATTTTATTAGTGAGGAACATTTTGTAAATGAAAATAATATATTAATTTTTAAAACAATTAAAAGCCTACTTGATAGAAATATATTAGTATCACCTATTACTCTCAAAAATTATCTTCCTGAGGATAATAAAACTGATAATATTAAATATCTGAATCAAATAAAAGACAGCGCTCCCTCAACGCAAAACACCTATAACTATGCTAAAATTATTTATGATTTACATTTAAAAAGAAATTTAGTTGGAATAGCTCATAGCGTAATACAAAATGCTAATAATAAAAGTGAAAATTTAGAGGGTGAAAAATTAATAGAGAATGCTGAAAATGATCTTTATTTATTATCTCAGACTGGTAGCGCTGATAGAAAGTATGTAAACTTTGGTGATGCGCTTAAGGGTGCGGTTGAAATAATTAGTGAAGCATACAAACGAGATGGTAAAATTGCTGGTGTACCAACTGGTTTTAAGGATTTAGATAAAAAGCTTGGTGGACTTCACAAATCTGATTTAATTATTATTGCAGGAAGACCATCAATGGGAAAAACTGCACTAGGTACAAATATTGCTTTCAATTGTGCAATTAAATATCAAGAGGAGAATGATGAATTTGAAAACTCAAAAGTTATTGATGGTGGAAAAGTTGCATTCTTTTCTCTCGAGATGTCCTCAGAACAATTAGCAACAAGAATATTAGCTGAAAGATCTAAAATTACTGGAGATAAAATGAGAAAGGCAGAATTTAGCAAAGACGATTTTAACAAAATAGCAAAAACATCACGCGAATTAGAAAATTTAAATCTAATAATAGATGATAATCCTATTTTAACCATTCCAGGCCTAAGAGCTAGAGCAAGAAGGTTAAAGAGATTACATAATGTTGATTTAATAATTATTGATTATCTTCAACTAATGTCTGGAGGTGCGAGTAGTAGAAATGATGGAAGAGTTCAAGAAATATCAGAAATAACAAGAGGCTTAAAATCTATAGCTAAAGAGCTTAATATCCCAATTATTGCACTTTCTCAATTATCAAGGCAAGTTGAGCAGAGAGAGGATAAAAGACCACAATTATCAGATTTAAGAGAAAGTGGAACTATTGAGCAAGACTCTGACGTAGTAATGTTTATTTATAGAGAGAGTTATTATTTGGAAAGAATGATGCCCATTAGAAAACCAGAAGAAGATGACATTAAATACAATGAGAGGATGAGCAGATGGCAAGAACTTACTGATAATACATATAATAAAGCTGAAATTATAATCGCAAAACAAAGACATGGACCTATTGGGTCAATAAAAATGCACTTTGATGCAAATTACACAAAATTCAGCGATTTAAGTGTCGAAGAATATGATAATATCATGGAGTGATTAAAGAAAACTTTATAATAAAAATAAATACTAAATATTTAATTAAAAACTTAAATTTCTTTCAAAATATTGATAAAAATTTATTAATTGCACCAACAATTAAAGCTAATGCCTACGGTCTAGGTGATAAAGTATTATTCAATTTATTTAAAAAAAATAATTGTAAACATTTTTTTGTAGCAACACTTGAAGAAGGAATTAAACTCAATAACAAAAATGATAAAATAAAAATATACGTACTTAGTGGAATTCAAAACTATAATTTAAAAATATTTAAAAAAAATAAGCTTATTCCCATAATTAATTCAATAAATGAATTTAATAAAATAATTAAAAGTCAAACAATTTTTGGAATACATATTGATACAGGAATCAATAGACTTGGAATAGATTATAGAAATATTCCATTAAAGATTTATAAAAATAAAAAAATAGATTTAGTAATAAGTCATTTGTCTAGTGCAGATGAAAAAAATAATTCTTATAACGAATTGCAAAGAAAAAGATTCTTAAAAGTAAAAAATAATTTTTTTAACAATAAAATAAAATTTAGTTTATCAAATTCAAATGGTACAGTTATATCAAATTCTTACTTATTTGATATGATTAGACCAGGCATTGCGTTATATGGAGGTAATAATAAAAACAAGACTCTTAGAAAATCATTAAAACCAATAATTGAATTAAAAGGTAAGATAATTCAAATTAAGAATATTAATAAAAACGAATATGTTGGTTATAACCAAACATACAAGACTAAAAATAAGATTAAAATTGCAATAATAGGTATCGGTTATGCTGATGGAATTCCAAGAATGTTATCAAATAAAGGTCATGTTTACTATAAAAATAATATATTCAACATAGTTGGAAGAATATCAATGGATAGCTTTACAATAGATATAACTAATTCTAAACATAATTTAAGAGTAGGAATGTATATTGAAATTATTAACAATAAATATGATATTGAAAAATTTGCTAATAAATGCGGGACAATAAGTAACGAGATTCTTACCTCAATTGGTTCAAGAGTTAAGAGGTTATATGTATAAAATAAATAAAATAATTTTTGTTATATTTTTTATTTCAGTTTTTATACTTTCATCATTTTATTTAAAGGACTTTAGAATTGATGCATCATCAGATACGTTAGTCGCACAAAACGATGATGATTTTCAATATTTTAACTATTATAGCAATATTTTTCCTTCAAAAAATAGTTTAGTGATAGCTATAGAAAGTAAAAATAAAATAGACAAAAATTATTTAGATGAAATTGAAAAAATAAGTGAGCATTTAATTAATATTGATGAAGTATCATCAATTTTTAATATTAACAAAGCTCCTATATTATTTATGAATAATATTAATTTAGTCGATCTTTCAAATAGCAATTATGAAACATTAGTTAACTCTGATTTAGAGATAAGTGATATTTTGAACGAATTTTCTGAAAGTCCTATTTATAAAGATCAGATTATAAATAGAAAACAGAATATAAGTTCAATTGTTGTTTATTTAAAAGAAAATAAAAAAATTAAAGATTTAAAAGAAAATAAACAATTGTATCTTGATGATAATACATACTACCAAAAAAAAACTGAAATAGATAACGACAGAAATGAATTGATTAGAAAAATAAGAAAAATAATAGGCAATAGTAATAATGATTACAAATATTATCTTGGGGGAATAGAAATGATATCTAATGATGTCATTTCATTCGTTAAAAATGATATTATTTTATTTAGTTTAATTGTTATTTTATTAGTAATTTTTATTTTATTTATATTATTTAAAAATATTAAATGGGTTTTTAGCATTTTAATATCATCTATCTTTGCAGTATATACTATGATTGGAGTAGTAGGTTTTTTAAACTTTGAAATTACTGCAGTTTCTGCCAATTTTTTATCTTTGATGTTTATACTATCAGTTTCAATGAACATTCACGTTATTAATAATTATTTACAAAAATCAGTTTCATTATCTGATACCTTGCAATCAATTTTTTGGCCATGCTTCTATACTTTCTTAACAACTGTGGCTGCTTTTATTTCACTTGTTATATCAGACATTAAACCAGTGATCGACTTTGGAATAGTTATGATTATTGCTTTGTTTATTATTCTTTTTAATGCTTTTACTTTTTTGCCACTTTTAGTTTCATTATTTAAAAAAGATATTAATTATAAAAAAATAAATTTTTATATTTTAAATTTATTTTACAATTACTCACTTAAATACAAGAAAATAATAGCTTTATTTAATTTATTAATTTTTATTATTTCAATTTATGGAATATCAAATCTCAACATTGAAAATTCATTTATAAAGTATTTTAAAAAAGACACTGAAATATTCAAGGGGATGCAATTAATAGATACTGAATTAGGAGGAACAACTCCCTTGGATATAATTGTAAAATTTAATGATGATAATTTTGGAATCTATAAAGAGGATAATGATGAAGATGTTGAATTTGAAGATGAATTATTTTTAGAGGACTTATTTGAAGATCAAGAAATTTGGTTTACAAATGATAAGATTGAAATAATAAAAAATATTCATAAATTTTTAGAAGATAAAAAAGAAATTGGCAAGGTTATTTCAATATATACACTTATTGATGTAGCCAATAAGATAAATAAAAGTGATTTGTCAATGTTTGAACTTTCAGTTCTTTACAATGAAATACCAGAAAATTATAAAACTGACTTAGTAGATCCTTACTTAAATATAAACGAAAATATGGTTAAAATATCTGCAAGAGTAAAAGACTCTAATGAAATTAAAAGAGCACAATTAATAGATAATATAAATAATTATATAAATAATTCAGATCAAATTATATCCGAGTATAGAGTAAATGGTCTTTTAGTCTTGTATAATAATATGTTGTCTTCACTATTTACTTCACAAATTAAATCTTTAGGTTTTATTCTATTAGCAATATTTATAATGTTTATTATATTATTTAAATCTATAAAATTAAGTATTGCTGGAATGATACCAAATATTATTGCATCGTCATTTATTTTAGGTTTGATAGGTTTGTTGAATATACCATTAGATATAATGACGATTACAATTGCAGCAATATCTATTGGTATTGCTGTAGATAATACAATCCATTACTTATACCGTTATCAGAAAAATTTATCTGAAAATAAAAGTTTCCAAGAATCAATAAAATTATCTCATTCAACTGTTGGGAGAGCTGTTTTAGTTACATCACTAGCAATATCATTTGGATTTCTAACACTATGTTTTTCTAACTTTGTACCAACTATTATTTTTGGATTATTTACAAGTTTAGCGATGATATTTGCTATGATTGGTGTATTAATTACTCTACCATCAATATTGTATTATTTAAGATGAGCTTAATAAATTTAGAGTTATTACCATTTGATTATATAATTATTGCACTTGCATTAATTTTTATTGTTTTTAGCTTTTTGAAAGGTTTCATTAATTCAATTTTAGGTTTATTGACTTGGATAGGATCTTTATTTATTACTGTTTTTAGTTATGAATATTTTTCGTCATACTTAAATAATATTCTATTAAAAATTAATTTTCTTTCAAATTTTGATCAATTTAATTATATTTTAAGTATTTTAATTTCAATTCCATTAATATTTTTACTAAGTTTATTTATTTTAAAAAGATTTAGGAAAGTCTTAAATAGTGATTTAGACAAAAAATTTTTAGGATATGTTGTTGATAAAATTTTTGGAATTATTTATGGAATTTTTTTTACTTATTTATTTTATAGTTCAGTAATTTATTTTACAATTAATAGTGAAATCTCAATAATAAAAGAAATAAATATGTTTCTTTTGGATAATTCTAATATTTTAAAAGAAATAGATACTTACAACAAAAATTTCATTACTAGCTTTATACCTAATACAGAATAGTTACTAATTATAAGGATTTGAGGTTTTAGAAAAAACAATTTTAATCATTTTACTTTTTATTTTAAAATAACTAGTAAAATTATTATGTAAATATCTAAGATAATGAGTTTTGATTTCTTTAGTAAAATTAGTAAATATTTTAATTGTTAATGGATTATTTGATACTTGAGTCGCGTACTTAAATTTAACTTCTCTACCTTTAATTCTTGAATGAGGGTATTCTTCAGTAGCTTGTTTTAACCAGAAATTTAATTTTGAAGTTGATATTTTTTTATTAATATCAAAGATTATTTTATGAATATTTTTTTTAATATTCTCTATATCTTTTTTTATTTTGGATGAAACTGGAATTATAAATATATTTTTAGACTGCGAAAATTCTTTAATGATATTTTTTTGTAATTCATTTAGAATATTTTTTTTATTGTTCTTAATTAAATCAATTTTATTGATAATGAAAAAAAGAATGTTAGACTGATGATAGACTAGATTAAATATTTTTTTTGATTGACTATCGAAACCTTGCTCCACATCAATTAAAAAAATATTTATGTCAGTGTTTTTAATAATTGATAAGGTTTTTTTTGTTGCGTAATAATCTAAGCTATCTTTATCAATCTTATTTTTTTTAATTAAGCCTGCAGTGTCCTTAATAGAATAATTGTTTCCCCTGTATTGAAATGATGAATTAACAATATCTGTAGTTGTTTTGGGTTTATTGCTTACAATCGATCTATTAAATCCAACAAGTTTATTTAATAAAGTACTTTTTCCAACATTAGTTTTGCCATAAATGCCTATACTATAATTATAAATTTTTTCATTCAAGTTTGTAGCTACAAATGAGTTTAGATAATCTAATAAATTAATGATACCTATTTTATGTGAACAAGAAATATAAAAGATTTTATTTATTCCTAAAATATTTAAATCCTTATCTTCATTATAATTATCATCCTTATTGACAATTAAAATTATCTCTTTGTTAAACTTTCTAAAGTTGTTAATTAGATCTCTGTCTAATGAATAATCATTATTTTTATAATCAACTACATAAATAAAGATATCGATTTTTTTAATTAAGTTTTCATAATTTCTGTTAACTATTTTGTCCTTATTTACTATAATTCCTGGAGTATCATAAATTCTGATATTTTTATTATCTTTTAATTTTTCTTCATGCCAATCCCTGGTTGTTCCAACAGATTCATGTATAATGTTATAATTATTATTTGTTATAAGATTATAAACAGATGTTTTACCAACATTCGGTTGACCAATGATAAGGAAGTTCATTCTAATAAATATATGTTATACCTTTTCTATTAGAAATAAATAATTTGTTTTTTAAAAAATAAATATTATTTACATCTTTTATTTTTAGGTCAATCATCTGCTGAAATTGTTTATTATCTAAAATTAACAATTTACCACTTTTAAAAAAAATATGAAGCTTGTCATTAATATTAGTAATTTTTATAATATTTGAGTCTTTTTTTAATTTATTATCTATATTTATTGAAAAAAATAATTTACCGTTTTTAATATTGTAAAATTCAATTAAATTATTTTTTAATAGAACTAGAGAATTATTATAGAAAATATAAGACTCAACATTATTTAAAATAAAATTTTTTAATAGAAATTTATCTTTAATTATATCGAAAGTAGTTAATCGATTTCCATTATCTAAATAAACTAAAAAATTTTTATAGATGTGTAAGTTATCATTAAGATTGTTTAATGAATTTTGAATTTGTAGGTTATCAATTTCAGATTGATTTTCTTCAAAAAAAAACGTATCAATCGAACCAAATGAACTATTTGGAAGAATAAAATAAAGAAAATTAAAGTAACTCGTAAACTTAGCACCATTTGATTGAATTATATCACCATTGCTATAATTTTGTTCAAAAATAACATTACCATCTTCATTAGATATAAGTATTATATCCTCTGGATACAAAACTATTATAAAATCATCTCTAACCTTAATAGGAGTGTTAAGAAAATTGTCTTTTTTAAATTTCCAGAGAATTACTCCTTTTTTTGTAGTTTTAATTATCTCTCCTGATTTAAATCCAATAATAAAATGATCATTCACATAACTAAATGAAATGGGATCAAGGTAATTAGCATTGTCTAATTTTAAAATTATTTCTTTAATTATTTCTCCAGTATTTTTATTAATTTTTAAAATATTACCTTTAGCATTTAAAGAATACAAATTTTTATCATCATAAATTAAATTTAAAGGGATTAATTCATTAATATTATCTAAGTAACTCTTAATTTTGACTCTATGTAATTTTTTTTTTGTAAAATCATATTTTATTAATTGATTAGTATAATAATCAAGAATATTACTATCTTCATTATAATAGAAACTTAAATCTAAAGTTTCTTTAGTTTCAATCGAAGTTTTATTATAAATATTATTATCTATTATATCATTATGCTTAAAGATATCTTGGCATGAAAATAAAAAATAAGTTAATAAAATAATTACTAATTTATTTATATAATTGAAACTCATGAATTTTTTTCACTCTTTCTTTAGCTGATGACGAAATTAAACTTGAATTTAAGACTTTATTATAAAGCTCTAACGCTTTATCATTATTTTCATAATCTAAATTATTGATATCAATTTCAGTTATCAGTTTTAAATACTCTAGCTCATTTTTAATTGATGCATAACCTTCTAATTCATCACTGATATAAGATATATACATTGATATATCGTCTAAAAAACGATTAGTATTTTCTGAATATGATGCATTAATAAGTGCATAAGAAGCATTTGTTGCAATAGCAGTTTTATAAAGATTGTTTAAATCTTTAGAAGTAATTAATTCTTTGTATAATTCGTTTGAAACGTCATAGTTATTGTTTTTATTATTTATTTCGATAAGTTTTAATTTAGACAAAACACTATAAATATTTTTTTCGTTACTAAGATTTTGTAAATTTGAAACAAGATCTGTTTCATTATCTATAGTATTAAAAAATTTGATACTATTTTCTTTTAATTCACTATTTTTTATGAAGATATATAATTGTGAAGATACTAATAGTATTACAATAACCCCAATTATAATAATAATATTTCTAAAATTATTTATAATCAAATTTTGAAATGACTGTATAAAACTTAAATTTTTATTATTCATATTATTTCCATTTTATTGAACATCCAATACTATTAAATTGTTCAGTCGGCCCGGCACCTTCATTCATAATATTAATCATTGCATTATACAATTCTCTTCTTGGCGGACTACTTATTGCAGAGTTCATAATACCTGAGTCTATTCTTCCTCTATATTTTAATCTAAGATTTTTATCAAAACCATAAAAATCTGGCGTACATACAGCATCATAATTTTTTGCCACTTCTTGAGTTTCATCATATAAGTAAGGAAAATTAAATTTGTATTTTTGAGAAAACATTTTCATATTTTCAAAAGAGTCGCTAGGATAATTGACAACATCATTCGACATTATAGCTATTGTGTTTATTGAGTGATCACTTAACTCATCAGCATCTTTTTTCAATCTATAACAAATTGACTTAACATATGGACAATGATTACATATAAATACAACAACTGTTCCATTTTTACCTCTTGCGGTATCAAGTGATACCATTTTATTATCAATATTTTTAAGATTAAATGATGGAGCTAAGATATCTAAATTATCATTTGGAGCATTTACAGGCATATATTTTTGTTATATTCTTAAATTATGG
>MDTG01039770.1_pt1 | contig 19672 bp, 24 predicted proteins | sample 811421 | NCBI WGS metagenome assembly MDTG01 (sample SAMN05326645, study PRJNA326480) | marine metagenome | isolation source: seawater | place: Pacific Ocean: South East | collected 2011
CATCTACCACAGGTATAGAACCTAAATCACTTGCAGAACTAAGAAGTGCGTTACCTTCTAATTCAACACAGACACCTCCTCCACTTGCTATACCACTTCTAATTCCTCTTGCATCCATTTGTTGAAATCCTGCTATGGATGATTTACTGTTTTGTATTTTGTATAATTGTTCAAATTTATTTGCTTCGGTAACGTGAAATAATCTTGCTCGTACTATTTTAGGAAATACACGTTGAAACATTGTACTAGATATTGGTATCCATAAATTTAATAAATCATTTTTTTCAACAGTGCCGGCAGCGGTACCAGTAAAGATTAAGGTACTTATTTTTTGTTGACCTATTGGTTTAATAAATTCTTGTGACTCAATTAAATCATCTGGTTTAATATTATTAGGATTACCTTTGTATTGATATATTCTAAAGTTCTTACCTTTATGGTCAAAACTATGTCCGTTTTTTTTAATCCAATCCCTTGCTGTCTGAATATCTTTAAGGTTCTTCATAACAATTCTTGCAGTCTTACCTACACCCCTACCTGTCTGATATATAAGATACTTTATACCTGATGATGCGTGAAGACCTACACCACGCATATCTCTACCACCTTGACCTTTTGGTGGTCCATCTCCGAGGTCTGCCATAGGTACTACACTGTCTGCACCACCTATTCTAATACTGCCACCGTAATATTCTTTAAAAGTTTTTACCATTTTACATTATTGTTAAATTTAATTTGTGGTTCTAGTCCTAAAAACTCTGCAAAATTACTTGCTTTTTCCATTAACCATTTCATTGCTGAAGTAAATGCTCTTTTGATAACATCACCTACACTTCTCATAATTGATTTTACTCTATCAAAAAAACCTTCACTTAAATATTCTAACTCACCATTGTTAACTTCATTCATTAATTGTTCAGTCTTTTCTGCAGCTGCCTTGTAACCTAATCCAACCACTGACCAAAATCTATAATATCCTGTTTTTGTTTCTACACCATCTACTGTTTTTTTCTGAGATGTTGATTTGAATTTAACATCTGGGTTTACATTATTTAATATTGTTTTAACATACTGTGCTTTTGATGAGTCAACTTTATGAAAATTTGCTGTGCCATCAAAATCAACTACCATAAAATGGTCAGCAGTGCCTTCATTGTCATTGAATTTTACCTTACCTGTCATTGCCTCATACACAAACTCTCTTTTAAAATTAGGATTTTGTGTAAACAGATTTGCAAACTTAACTTTTAACTCTTGATTAAACTTATCTGCTTTCGTTAAAACTTCATCTTTTTTAAACACTCCTGCCTTAACTTGAGCATCTTTTCCACCTTTTTGTGTGCCTAACGTTGAGCCCATTAATTTTTCTATACCCTCTTGACACTCTGTTGCCAAGTCAGTCATTGCTCTATCAAGACCTGATGCTTTTGCAGCTGTGTTAAAAGTTGACCTAGACTCAGCAGGACCTCCACTCATTAATTGTGATGCACCTTTTTTTAATGATATCTTTTTACTATCTATTTTTATATCAGTTTTAGGAGTTGTGTTTGAACCCTCCCACTCAGCACTCACAGGTTGACTATCTACCATTTCACCACTATTGCCTTGTAATCCTGCATTTTTAAGACACTCGTTACCTAAATCTTCTACTGTTTTAAACTTTTTTAAAGCATAGGGTGTTAAGTTTGTAAATTTACTCTTTGCAGGGGGTATAGTACCTCCTGCTACCTTTACTAAAATATATTCCATCTCTTTTGCAGCCGCAGTGGAGTTTTCATTTAACATTTGACCCATATACTTGTCTTTGAATGTAGTATATTGAGGTGTTTCTTCTACTTGACCAATAATTTCTTTCTCAACACCAGATACTTCATCAACAATATCATCTAACTGTTCTAACTTATCTAATACTCCCTTGAGCATCATACTATTATTATCGTTGTTCTCTTTTACTTTTCTTTTTAGAGTATTCATCAAGATAGGGTCTTCTTTCTTTTTCTTCTTTTTCTTGATACCTGGTTCGTGAGCAGGTGGTAATGCCACATTGGCACCTGTACCTACTGCATTTGCTGGAGCATCTTCATCAACCTTTGTGACAAGGTCGTGTGCTAAATCTTTAAATGACTTCATACTTATCATCTCCTGCCCAAACAAGACTTCTAAAAATATCTTGACTTCTGTAGGTAATTAATTCGTTAGGAACGAATTCGTTATCAACTTTGTAAACATCTATACCAAAAAACGTATTATATAATGATGCATTGGCACTTTCTGATAATTCTGTGTCTTTAATATCTACTATAGGAGGTAAATTTGCGTCTTCTTTTACAATTTCATCCCACTTTCCTTCCATTTTAATCCATTGTATAATAGTGCTTTCAAAAAGACTTTTATATTTTTCTAATTCTGGATATTGTGAGATACCCATTCTCTCTTTTGCCTTTAAAAAGTTTGTATCATCTTCTGTTCCTAAAAGGTCTGGGTTATTATGTTCTTTTAATAATACTGCTAGAGATAAAGCAATAGAACCTAATCTACCACCTAGACCTGCTTTTGACATAATTCTTTTTAAGTTGAAACAAAATCTGTGTAACCAAGTATATGCTTTTTTCTCCTTGGTATCTTTTAGTGTGTTATACTTTCTTAAAACCTTACCGTTTTTATCAACAATACCATACTTAAAAGCATCTTGCTTTTCAAAAGGTGTTGTTAGTATTCGTAGCAATCTATAAGTTATTAATATATCGACTGCTCTATTTCCACTAGTACCTAACATTATATCTCCTCTAATTTATTTTTTATATCATAATTATAATCTATTGTTTTCAATTCATCAGGATAGATATACTGTAAATATTCTAATATGCTTTTCAATATACTCCAATACTTGCTATCTATCTTATATAGTAATAAAGTAACACAAGCTTCTGCACCAAAAACATTCTGCAAAACTATGATATGATTAACTGCTAATCGTACCTTCATATTGCCTGTCAGATGATACTTACGAAAGAGTCTTTTAAGATATTTGAATCTCTTCAAATCATCATAAAACTCTGCCTCTTTTTCAAGAGTTGGATTATCATAATGCTTTTGAGCAAATAATAACCAATTGTCCTTCGTTATCGTCTTAAACATCAACTATATCAGTTTTGCGTATACCTTTGATGTTCCATTTTGCAATAGTTCGTGTTTGATTTCTAATTTCAAACCACCCTCTTTCACATCAGAGATACCGTCATTGTCGATATCTTGTCCATCATCAGATTTTCCAAATGTTTTAAATCTACTAACATCAACTGTTGTAGTACCTTTGTCGCCTTCTATGTTTGCCTCAAAGTTTAAACCTATTCTCATCAGTTTATTTCTTAGTTCATCAACTGCTTGTTGTGGGTTTAAATATTCCTTCATAGCAACAGAACCAACAAATGCGTTAACTCTTTTTAAAACATCAGGGTCGTGAACATTGTGGGCACCCATTGAACCATCTTCAACTGAATTCTGGTCATGAGTTCCTATGCCTTCACCTTCTTCGTTTATGTGTTGTTTAAAAGTTTTCATTTTTTTCCTCTACTTATATTTGTCTGATTTTTTCTTTTCACCGTCTGCTCTAGGTATCAGACCCTTCGCCTTTAAATGAGCAATATCGGTGAAATCTGCTTTACCTGATTTATACCTCTTCATTGCATCTGAGGTATCAGGTGCTTTTTCTTCTAGACTTTTACCTCTAGTTAAGTCTTCTTCGAACTCGTCTAGTTCTCTATCTTTACTATGTTTTTTGAACGACTTTACCACTTTTATCCTCTTTTTTCTCTTCAACTAACTTTAATAATTTATCAGTTTGTTGAATTGCTCCATGCAACGCATTTAAATTATTTCTCAATGACATTAATTGTTGCTCATTCTCTCTAATTCTTTCTTGTGTTGCCTCAAAATCTGCTTGTAATTTCATTCTTTCAGTTTCAAGTGTTTCTTTATCTATCATTATTTACCCTTTTATTATGAAGTTGTATAACCGTTACCTGCTATAATATTCCAGTTACTATTTTTAAATATACAAGTTACTGTTTCACCTGGTGCGTTTAAAAGGATGTTTGTATAACCTCTTAAATTTGTAGGTGTAATAGTTATAACGCTTGTTCCACTAGTAGAAACATTTATAATTGTTTTTATCTGTCCGTTAGCACCATCTGCCAAAGTACAAGGTGCAGCTGCCGAAGTGGCATCTACCTCTGTAATTGGTGTTGTTACGTTAATTGCTGTTGATGTTGAACCATCTCCAGTAATTGACTGAGAAGTTGAATTTAACCCTAACCATGAAGGTATATTGTTAAAAACATCTTCTGCTGAAATCTTTTTATTTATTGGTGTACCGGTTGGGTCGTCTACAACATGAAATAAATCTGCTGTTGCTAAACCATCACCCAAATCGGTAAGTGCTGTAATCTTTTTATCTGCCATTTTATCTCCTTTAAACCCTTTCGGGAATGCTACTGTAAGTATTTGCTTACATCAATTAGTAGGGACACCCCACACCGTAAAGTGTCCCTGGTTAAGTTATTTATTATGCATCTTGACTATTTGCCAACGCAACCATAGTTTCGAACTGTATTCTACTAGCACGACCTCCTGTACCAGTTGTTTTTAAGTTCCAACCAACATGAGCAACCTTACCACTTTGTGTTTCACTGTCTTTAAAATTAAAAAGACCGACAGTCACTCCGTCTATAAGATTATCTTCTGTTGCATTTTGAAATAATTTACCTGATGCTCCTGAACCACCACTGTGCATATTTGCAGCGGTAGGTGCTTTTTTGACACTTGCAATTGCCCAAAGTGGGGCACTTGCTCCTGTATCTGTATTTGACCAACTTGACATAACATTCTCTCCCTTTTTAGGTACTCACTTGTTTAATTTAATTGTTTATATTTCTGCACAAGCATAGCAATTAATTTCTAATCCTACACTTATCTCTTTTACTTCTGGTTTCTTCCACATAATTGTTCTCCTAATTATTTTAATTTATTATTATTTATACTAATTAAAACCTAGTTTTTTAAGTTCACCGATAACTTGACTTGCATTTTTAAATGTGATGCCTATACCACCTCTTAGTGAAAACTCTTTAGTATTTCTACCATAGTCGTCAATAAGAATTGATGGTTTACCACCAACCTTTGCATAGTTTTGTTTTTCGTGTCTTTGAACTAGATTAACTCTACTAACTGGTATACCCAAATTTCTTTTTATCCAAGCACTCTTACCTGGTTTACAGTTAGGGTCTTCTTGAGAAGCTGCTGATAGTATATGTGGGTCATATTTTTCTATAAATCTCCACAAATTTTTACCATCATTCAACCATGGCATAGTAAACCAAAACTTTGGTTTAGCAACGACAGGGTCCCACCTCTCATGTTTGGGTATTTGCATCCACTTTTGTACAGTGATGCCTAAATTATTTTTGATGTTTTTCTCGAAATCACAAAGAACTCCATCCATATCACAATAGATTCTTGAATATTCAGACATTATTTATCGAACTCAACCTCAGGTTTTGTATCTACTTTATTTGCCTTTGAACCTACTGCTGTTTTCTTAGTGTCTTTTTTCTCTTCTTCTTTCTTCATCTTATCTCTCAAATGTTTATATGCAATACCTACTGTAAGTGGAACTTCACCTGTTTCAGGATTTGGTTCTGGTTTTACAGTAGCATTCTTTTCATTTTCTAATTGTGTTTTCAGTAATGCAATTTGACCTTTTAAATCAGTAATCTGTGCCTCTAGTGCATCAGTATCTTTTTCTTTATCTAATTTAGTTTTTAATGATGCAACTTTATTCTTACCTTTATCAGTCATACCCTCTTCTTCTTGAATTTGCTCTTGTGTTCTTTTTAATACATTTTCAACATCTGGATGTTTAGATAAACCTTTAGCAATTTTTTCTATTGCCTTCACAGCACCAGTCATATTACCATGCTTATATCTTTTATCATTTGCAATACCGTATGCTTGTTTTATTTGTTGCGAAGAGTAATGTTTTTTTTCTTCAATACCTGCTTTGCGAAGTCTTTGTGCTTGACTTTTATGCATATCAACTGCTTTGTCTAATTCTTTAGCAATCTTTTTTACATTTGCAGGAACTTCTTCTTCTTTCATTTCTTTTTTCTTAATTGCTTTTTGCAATGCAGGTGGTAACTTCTCTTGTGCTTTAGTTAACTCATCTACCTTCGCCTCATTTTTAGCGCCGTGCATTTTATCTATTTTATTAAAGAACTTTTTCTTTTCGTCAGGTGTCATTTGACCTATAGACTTACCTGTCTTTTCTAATTCTTTTTTAAACATTGCTTGATAGTCTTCATCTGTTCTTCTGATTGCCTCTTCAAGACTACCTGGTTTTGTTTCTAAATAACTCATCTTTAACTCCCTTTCGCCTTTTTTGCTAAGTCTTTATCTGCACCACCCCAAGTACCTGGTTTCTTTGCTATGAAAGAATTCACTCTTGCGTGTGACCATTGTGTTTGATTCATTCCTGTTCTGCTACCAGAACCCCAAGCTGCCATTCCTCTATTGAAAACTTGTTTTAATATACCTAGAGGAATACCTGATGCTTTTGATTTCTTTTCAAGACTCTTTACTGCACCAGCATCTATCTCTGTTAATTCTATACCTGTTAATTTTTCTACTATACCTCTTGCACCGGTGTAATACTCTTCATTTTTATGTGCATATGAAATACTTGAGTAGTAGTCACCACCTTTTGCTTTTGGATACATTGTTTTAAATGCTTTAGGGTCATTCTGTCTTATGGTATCCATAATTGCCTCTAAAGGTTCTGTATCTAATTTGTAAATATGCTTTCTTAAAACTGTTAAGTCACCACTCTTATACATCTTCTTTGACTTTTCATAGTCTTTTCTATCCATTCCACCATCTTTAATCATATCATCAAATGCTTTTTCTGTATTTCTTTTATCTTCTGCTTGAAACATTGACTCAACTGCTAAATTAAGTTCAGCAATTTCTACTGCCTCTCCTACAACCTTTACTTTATTTCTAAACTTTTTTTGTATCTCCACACCTATATGTCCTGCATCATCACCGTGAAAGTTGACAGTTCCTGCAATATAACCACTAGCAGTTATGATACCATCATTGTCATAATCTTCTATACCGAAAGACATATTATTTGAAATATATTCATCTACTGCCTCTGCATCTCTGGCATTCTTAATAGTTACTTCAACATCATAGTGTCTTGGTTTAATAGGGGTCATTCTCTCATCAAGTTCGACTTCTTCTTTGTGAACAGTATAAGGTAAACTATTAGGGTTAACAATACCCATCATAAACTTATCTTCTAATCCTTTGAGAAGTTGAACGATACTATCTTTTCTACCTTGAACTACAAAACCATCTGCTTGTCTTCTTAAATTTAAACCTAATCTTTTTTGTTTATTTTGTAATGGTACTTCTCTTTCAACTTGCTTAGTGGTTGTCATACCAGAAGTTGCTTTAATTCTAATTGAATCATTACCCTTTAAAGATGCTGGATTAATTTTAACATCTTTACCGTAACTTAACCTTGCCTCTTTAAACTCATGACTCATATTCAATATCTTAGCAATGTCTTTACCTGGTATATAATCAGGCAATATTTTCTCTAATGATTTTCCAGGGTCTAAAGTTTTCTCTGCATCTTTTTTAAATCTATCTATGAAAGGTTTCATGTTTCTATCTTTTTTCATAGCACTAACAATATCATCTATGTAAGATGCTATCTGTGACATTTTACCTTCTTTTTCTAATTTTGCTTTTCTATTTTCTCTTCTTTGTCTAGCAGATACTAATTTCTTTCTATGTTCTCTATATGCTTTTGTTCTAGCATCTGGTCGTACATATTCTTCTTTTAATTTGTTTACTTGTGAACCACTCATACCGTGATTTTGTATCAATCTACCAGCTGCAAGTGCTGATACAAAAGGAATATCTGCTTTAAATAAATCAACTAAATCTTCTTTCTTCTTAAACTTGTCCATTATTTTTATTAACTTTAACCCACCATCAGCAGATATCTTTCCACCTCTCATAGGTTCCATAATTGTTTTCAAAGTTTTTATTTGTTGGTCATTTGGTCCTTCAGATATTAGAGCATCTAGTTTTTCACCCATAACTTTCTTAACGGTTTTCTTGTCTATCTTTAAACCTTTTGATATGTCAGCAACACTAGGGTCTTCATCTTCTTTTTTAAGAATTTCATGCTCACCCCTTTTAGGGTCTTTGTAAGCATCATGCTTTTTCTTATTGATTTCTTTAGGAGGATACGAAGTTGTTTCCTCTATGCCATATAGTCTTGCCTCTTTTAAAGAGTCCTTCATTGATTTTCTATATCTACCCATTAGTTGTCTACCTTTGCTCCCTTTCTCCATTGATAACATGACCAATATCTTGCCATGGTCTTAGGTCCTGGATTATCACAGTTGTGTCTTGCTCTAAAATTCTTTCTTCTATTTGGGTCATCTCTTTTAATTTCCATATTAGGGTCACCAAAAGTTACTTTGACCACGTTTCCTTTTTCGTTTGTTACATACACTGCAAACTTTTTAGGTCCATCAGGAGTTCTAAAAGGATTATTTAGTGATACCTTTTTACCTTGATACTCTGCCTCTGATATACCTTCCATCTCATGCTCTAAGATGCACTCATCACATTTTTCATCTATGTCTTCATACTCTTTAAATGTCTTCATCTATCTTATCCATCATTTTTTTAGTTACTTCTACGAGTTTAGATTTCCACTCATCTCCGTATCTACCCTTATATTTATCTATTGTTTCACCTTGAAGTGCCCATTCTTTTACATCATCAGCAGTAATTCTGTTTTCAGGTGTTCTTTTCTTAGAATCCACTGGTTTCTTATCTGCTTTTTCACCTGGTGTTACTTCTTTTGTGTGGTTTGCATAGTCTTGTCCATCTTCATAAGACTCTGGTATATAACCATCTACTTTCATTGCATCTTCAACTGACATATCTTCAGGCACACAATTAGGAACTTGTTTACCACCTTTATCTTTCATACCAACTTGTTTATATCCTGACCAACATGCTTCATTTTGCACTTCTTCTTTTGCAACCACTCTTAACTTACCTGCTACATATAATGGGTCATTCTTTAATATTTTTTGTGCATCTTCAACATCATTTACATGGACATATAAGTGTGTAACTTTGTCTTTTGTTCTTGTGATTGTTTTAACTCCAATTTTCTTTGCTTTTAATCTTTTTTCTACATCTTTAAGACTGTCCTCACTAATAGGTGCAATCTCGTTTTTTAATTCGTTAAATCCTTTTTGCTTTAGCATTTTTCTTACCTTTATTGTTGCATCTGCCGGTCTAGACTTTACATCTTTGTTATCACCTGGTCTTTTACCTGAGTATCTTTCTGGGTCTTTATGGTGTAACTTACTTTTCTTTGCAAAATGTTTTGCTCTTTTTGTTTTAACATCTTTCGACAGACCTTTAAAATATTTTTTAGGTTGCGTTCCCTTTATTTTCTTTACATCTTTATCTTGTGGTTGTGCATCCATATCTTCATTCATATCTTCCTCTTTTATTGTTGTAAACCCGTAGTCTACATTTAAATCATGCTCTCTTACTTCAACTTCTCTATCTGGTGGAACAGGAATACAATCCCAAATCCAAGACTTGTGTAGATTATTATTACTGTCCTCTATGACCACATAGTTTGTTCCTCTTCTTAATACTTTTCCTTTAACATCAAGATTAACATTTTCTACAATATCACCTTGATTAAATAACATTTCTCTAATATACATATCTCTAATTTGTTTTTGTTCAAACTGTTCTAGACTTGCTATTGGTCTATAGTTAGCATGACCCATACCTGATGCATATGAGGCTGCTAAATTCATACCCTTTCTAACATCTTTAAATAACTTTTCTACACCCCTAAAATTAGGTAAACCTTTTTCAAATGTTTCTAAATCATTATCTTGTGCGGCTGCCCTCATCTTACTTGCTGACATACCTGAGGCACCCTCTGCATCAGGGTCTCTTTCACCAGCAGATATGACCTCTATGCTATCAAAATTATAATAACCATGTCTACTCTTAACATCATTATATGTTGTAAATAGTTTTTTAAATTCATTTACTCTATCACTACCTGCTACCATTTTTAAATGAGTAAATCCCTCATCATACATTTCTGTAATCATATTAATAATTACATTACTAGAAGGTATCATAATTTGATTAGCGTATCTAGGAAATATACTTTTCATATAATTCAATTTCTGTCTAGGTTCTAATGGGTTCTTTTTAGGGTCTTGACTTTGACTAATTAAAATTCTCATCTCATCTGCTCTTACAGATGCTAATTTTTTAATTAGTTTTTCATGACCTATTGTTGGTGGATTAAATCTACCAAAAGTGAATGCTATTGTTTTACTTGTTGCCTCATTTATCTTTGACTCTACTTTATATTTTGTATGTAAGACACCACCGTCTACAAGTTTGTTTATATAATTGACAACAACATGCAAATTTAATCCGTATTTTATATCATACGGATATGTTAATGACATAAGTTCTTGTGATTTTTTTAGTGATGAGTTTTTATCAACTAATTTTTTATACTTATTAATAATATCATCCATTATTTTCTTGAACTTTAAATTTCTTTGAGCAAATCTTATCAGACCTGTAGGGTCAAGTAAACCACCTTTCATAGCTGCAGGTATTTCACCTAAAAGGTCAGAACTTTCTTTATGCATTTTTATATAACGTTTCTTTTCTAACATTAAGTTAAGAACGTTTTTTGGTAAATTATCTTTACTAACAGTTTCGTCAACTAAAGAATAGATAGTGTCATTTATATTTTCTATTTTTTGTTGCAGTTCTAACTGTTCTTCTTTCAGTATATCTAAAATACTCATTCCATCCCCTTTAGTATCTCTCTTCTTTGCTCTTCTATCTCTCTTCTTTGCTCTTCTATTTGTTCTCTCTGTTCTTCAACAGTAACAGGTGCAAAACCACCTTTACGTTTCTTTCTGTATTCTTCAAAGTTAATTACGTTATTTACCATAGTTGCCTGTTTTTAAATGTCTAAGTGCATCACCCATTTTTGCTTTGTTTTTTCTCAATTCTAACTCATGTGCAACCCATTTTTTTGCAGTATAGTTTTTAATAGGATTTGTCATTAGTCTGGTAACAAATTTAGAACATTTATTCATAGTTACTGTAACTAATTCTTTAGCAGATACACTGTTATCAACTACAATAAAATTACTACCACCAAATAAATTTTGAAAAGCACCTATATTTGCTTGACAACCTTTCCAAGATTGAATAGTTATATGCTCTTGCACACTTCTTTCTCTTTGAGCATTTCTTTCTAATGCTACATCTAAACTTGTATTAACAAATATCATGTAAGTATCGTAACCTAAGTGTTCAAAACTTGCTCTTAGTTTTGTTATTTTTGCATAATCATCACCAGTTCCGTCTATTATAATACCTAATCTGCCATCTAAAGATAAATCTAACATATTTTTAGTAGTTGCTTTTGCTCTTGCTCTAACCATATCTCTTACTTCAGTTTCACTCTCAGGCATTTTTAAAGATAGACCTGCTTTTTGCATTTGTCTTTCAAATGCTTTATCTGAATTTATCACTCTTAGACCTGTACCAGCAAATGCTTGTGAAGTAACAAACGTTTTACCTGAACCAGGACCACCTGCTAAAAAGAATGCTTTAAATATACCTTTGTCATAGACACCCTCTTGTAAATTCATTTCTCTTATTAAATGTTTAAATTTCATACTAACCTTTCACCCAATCTTTTGCTATAGTAAAGTTTGCTTTACTAAATTCTAATCTATCAACTAACTTAACTGCACCCTTACTTGACAATGCTACAAAACCCTCTGGTGCAGTAACTTTAAAACCACTATCTGTCTTAATAAAGGAACCAATACTTTGTATTTGATTCATCTTTTGTAATAAAAATATCTTTGCTCTTTGTAAACTTATGTGACTTGCGATTGCCATATAGATTGCTGATTGATTGCTTTTTATAAACTGTCTACCACCTTCTAATGCTACTTTAAATTTCTCTTGACCTGCTGGTGTTTTTCTTTTATCTACCTCACCTTGTAATGAGTTTTCAAAATACTCTTTAAACATATCTACTAAAGTTTTTACTTTATCAAAACTATCACCTTGATGTTGTCTAATATAATAATTAAAGAATACTTTTAATCTATATGCTACGGACAATGGGTCAGATGCTCGTTCTTCTAACATATCTAAGACAGTTTTACCTTTATTTAAAGAACCTTGTGCCATTTTAATTATGTTATTAAATGTTCTTAATTCACTGTCTGTAAAGTTTGAAGAACCTGATGTATCACTGAACTTAGCACTTGCCATAAAAACTTTACCTGAAGTGCCTGATTGTGAATAACCAAAGTTTGCCTGTAAGTCTTCCATTTTTTTACCAGTATAACTTGTATGAAATACAATACCCATATTAGATTTTAAAATGTCTTTACCCATTGCTGAATTTTTTGGTACTGCGTAAGTGATTGTGTTTGGTGTGAAGATAATCATTTCTTGACCATCTATATTTGCACTTTTTAAATCAGACTTTGTGTATAATAAATCACCTTGCAAGATGATGTTACTTCTGAAAACTCTTTTTAATTCATTGAATGATACTATTAACTTATCAACCACACCACCTGAATGATTGTTTCTAATGTCTGATATAGAATAGTTTATTTTAGGATTTTTATTAAATATAGATTTAGTGCCTACAAAGAATCTACCATTCTCTGGATTTTTACCTGCAAATACAGCTGGTGCTCCGTCCCATTTAACAGTTACGTTAACACTGCTCTTTGAGTCACCAATCAACATATCTCTAACTGAGTTTAAAAAGGCAATTGCCTCTTTACCACCTGAAGAACCTTTGTCTATGATAGCATCTTCTAGGTGTTCTAGATGTAAATTCTTACTACTTGTAGTAAATGTTTTAAAGTCAAGCATACTTTCCTCATTTGTCCCATAAGCAAAATCACCTTCCCATTCAATAAATCAAGTACAAGTATTTATATAAGTTTACCTTCTAATGGTCAAAAAATCTGGAACCCCACCATTTATTGCCCACACTTGATTTTTATTTTGAAAATCCACTATTTTTTTAGCATCTTCTTCAAAAAAGAATTCACTAATCAATACGTTTGTAGGTTTTTCTATGACCTGCCAGAACATTTTACCACCTTTTTTACGAAGTTTTTTTGAATATTTTAATTTAATCATAGTTTGAAATCACTAAATTTATCATAAGCGTCCTCTGTTTTGTTAATATTACTATCTACTAATGTCTGTGCAGAACCATCTACATCATACAATCTCATCTTTGCTCTGTCAACACCAATGACAAATGTTTTATTAACACTAGGGTCATTGTATCTATTCTTTAACTGTTTAACTTTCATTTGACCTAAAGCTTCTAACTCATCATTACTCATCAATGCGAACATAAAATCCGCAGTAGCAGGAAGTCCGAAACTTTCTGATGTATCTTCTAAACCAATATCAGTCGATACGAACCCACTTCTTGTGGTTTGTGTTGCACTAAAGATTGGTACATTAAACTCAACTGCTAAACCTCTTAACTCTTCAGCAATTGCTTTGATATAAAAATAAGATGATATGTTACCACCTTTAAACCTACTGCTAGAACATATATTTAGATAATCTATGAACACAACATCAGGTGTAAAATCTTTCTTTAATGATAATTCATTTATCAATGCTCTAAAATGACCTGAATGGGCAGATGCAGTTGGGTATTCTTTAATGATTAATTTACCAGTTGTCTTTGTATTTAACTTTTTAATTTTGTCATCATACAATTGTTTTGGTGCAGTATGTAAATCATCAACTGTTAAATCTAATAAGTTAGCATCTATTCTTTCAGCAATTTTTTCTTCTGCCATTTCTAAAGTAACATACAATACATTTAAACCTTGTGTCAAATATGCAGACGCACAATGACACATAAACAAACTTTTACCTACACCTGTACCAGCAAGTGCAATATTTAAAGTTTTAGCAGGAACACCACCTTTAGTTATCTTATTAAAATAACTCAAATCAAATTGATACTTTTTTTCTTTTGTGTGATACCATTCAAATCTTCTATCAGCATCATCAATATAATCATGACCAATATGACTATCAAATGAAACTGCAAGTGCCTCTGATAGTATAGCAGGTATTGCCTCTGGTGTTCTTTTCTTATCTTTGTTATCAAGTATCTTAATACCATCTAACACTGCGTTATGAACTGCTCTATCTTTACAAAACTGTTCTGTAGTATCTAACAACCATTGCAAATCTACTTCTTCATTTCTAAAACCATTGATTAGATTTTCTACAGACTTACACTCATCTTCGTTAATATCTTTTCTTTTACCAACTTCAATAAGTATTGCCTCTTTTGTAGGACTGTTCTTATATTTTACAATAAACTTTTCTACTTCTTCAAATAATATTTTTTCATCTCTACTTGTGAAGTAATCTGCTTTAATAAAAGGTGTTACCTTTCTTGTAAAGTCTTCATTGAAAAATAAGTTTCTTAATATTGTTAGTTCTACTCTTTCACTCATAACGCACCTACATAATGTAAATAAGAACCTAAAATATACTTCGGTTCTTTTATTGGTTTTTCTGCATAATGTCTATGTGTCCATAAAGGTGGAAACATTAACACTCTGCCTGCTTTTGGTTTTACTTTTATATCATAATCTGGGAAACAAGTCAACCCTTTTTCATTGTCATTTAAATAAACAAAGAACACTAAAAATCTTTTAGCAGTAGAATAATCTTCTACATCAACGTGTAATTTAAATTCATCTTTGTCATTAGGCATATACTTTTTAATACGAAGTTCTTCGTATGCATATGAGTCTGGAAACTGATGTATATTAAATTTTATTTTATACTCTTCTATCAATGGCATAAAACAGTTTCTCATCATATATTCAATCCAAGGTTTACCACCTTCAGACTGATTAAGATTTAATTGTGTAAATCTCATATTATCATTTTCAACTAACTCTTTATTATTAGTTTTCTCATAATACTCTATGATATTTTCACAGAATGCTTTATTTAAAACATCATCATAATAGGTAATATAGTTACTCGTCAAACTTTAATGTCCCATTGTCTAATTGATATTGAACTACCTCTAGTAAAATATCACCAATATAATTTTGAAACTCCATTGTATCTACCTTCACACTATTAGGGTTTACTAAAACATCATAATCAAACTTTAGAGGTATCTCATCATTCGCATTTGGTTCAGGTGCAAACTTTATATGATTGTGTTTATACACAACATCCTTATATTCACCGATTAACAGTTGAATACAAGCAAAATCTTCACCTGATTTCTGTACGAACTTGTAAGTCTTATTCAGTCCCGTAAGTGAACTTGTTTTTTGCATAGTCATCTATTTTATCCAATATCTCTTTTGTAAAATGTTTTTCTGGTTCATTCAGTATTTGTTTACCATATAGTTTTGCACCACTTGGTAATTCATATCTTGTTGATACTTTTTTAAATACACCTGCCTCTTCAGCAAGTTCTAATAAACCATAATGTTTATCAAGACCTTTTGTGTAAGTCAACTTAACATCAATCATTGCATTTTCTTTTGTTATTCTTGACTTGTAATTTTTACAATGAATAATATTACCTACAACTTCAGAACCTTCTTTCTCTTTTCTTTTACCTAGATATACAATAGATGAAGCGGCGTATTTCAAACCTGAACCACCACCCATTTCTTTTTGTGGGAACATTGAACCAATAACATCATAAGTATGATTGGTCATTATCATAGGTATATTTGCTTTACCTAATTTCAATGTTAAAACTCTAAATGCCGATTTAACAATTTGACTTCTAGTCATATCTCTTGTTTCTTTACCGGCGGCAGTATCTTCCATTTCTTTTGTAGTAGATAACATACCTAAACTATCTAACACAAACATGATTGGTTGTCTTTCTTCTTCTGACTGTGCTAAATACTTGTCTATAATTTGTACTGCTTGTGTTCTAAATTCTTGAACTGTTGCGACAGGATAAACTACAACTCTTTTACTATCTACACCTCTGCTTTCAATCAAACTTTTTGATATAGCATTCTCAGACTCGAAGTAAATTATACCTGCATCAGGTGATGTATCTAAAAAGTTCTTACAGATACCTAATGCAAAAAATGTTTTACCAGTTGCAGCTTCACCAGCGATTGCAGTTATACGATTAGCAGGTAATCCACCATAGATTGAACCTGATAGTAAAGCATTAAAAGAATATGAACCTGTATCTATAAATGAGGTGACATCACCACCTGCAATACCGTCACTTGCCAAACTTGCATAATCATTATTCACATCTTTTACGATTTGTTTTAAAAAATCATTCATTTAAACTCCTTTTTAATGTTTGTTATATTAATATAAAGTTGCCTTTCTGGCAAGTCTAAAATAATCAAAGTCTTTATCTTTTGTAAAACACCAAATGTTTTCTATATAAAAACTTTCATTAAACTGTTTTTTCTCTTGCTCATCTTTAAATAATTTATTTGATTTAGGTCTTCTTGATATTCTCATACCAATCTGTCCAGTAAAATAATCTTTTAACGAATCAACTAACTCATCACAACTTCTGTATCTAACATTCTTTACTTTTGGGTCCATAATATTTACAAGCATATGACCTTTGTCACTTAAACTATTAAATGTATTTTTAGCAACAGGTAAAAAGAAATCGTTTGCCCATCCAGAGTAGTTTTTGTATTTGAACCAAGATTGGTCTTCTTGGTATTTACCGTTTTTATTATATTCTTCTGTAGAAAAATATGGTGGACTAGTAAATGCACAATCAATATCTTTGATTTCGTGCCAAGGCAAATCTTCTGCACCACATCTATATATCTTTACCTTTTTAGGTTTAGATACAAACGAATTATAAGTTTCTATCTGGTTCATATATCTTTCATAGGTGTTTGGATTAGGGTCACAACCAATATATTCTTCTGCATCTGATGTAAAGAAACCTGCTAGTCTATCACCCCAACCACAACTAGTATCTAATACCTTTTTAGCATTGGTCATTTGATATATTGTTTTTGCTACGTTTGGTTTGAACTGTGTTGCTACATAAGTTTGTAATCTGATGGCAGATATATAAGTATCTTCTATCAGATTTTTTTTATTATTAATACCTCTCCATACTGGACCTAATATTCTCCATATATCTTTTGCATCACCATTATTCCACACATCTAACGGTGCTTTAAATCCGTATGATGAACAATTAAGTCTTAAATCTCTATGAAAGTAATTTGATATATCATTATAGTTGTGAGAGCAACTAATAATACCCAAACCATATTTGTCAAATGAGTATTTGTAATCATCATACTTTTCTGCTACTAATTTTTTTAAGTCTTCTTTTGGTGTAAGATAATCCCAAATATCCTTTTCTTTCAATGAGGTAAATAATTTAGAGATATCAACTAGTGACATCTTTTTAAAAGGATATTTGGGTCGGTGTTTAGCAATATACTCTGCTAAATTTAATCTGAATTGTTCTTTGCCTATGCGATTAGTCAACTCTGTAAAAGACTCTGTGTCCATCATAGGCAGACCATCATCATTGGCATATTTTTTAAATATTTCCGTCTCCATAAAAAAAAGGCAGTTTTTTCTTTTAGAGTCTAAAAACTGCCAAAAACATTACTCGCAATTTAGTTTTTCATTTAAAGTGGTAAAACATAGGGGCACCCCTAAAACTCCACTTATTATATATGATTGACTCGAAAGTCGTAATGATTAACATAACAGAAAGGAAAATGTCTAACGAATCAATCATATCTTATAGTACCATATTATACTTAAAATGGCAACTAATTACTGTAAGCAAACTTAGTGCCTAGAACTTCTCTAACACCAGCTGCAACTATATTATCAAATGTTACATTGGTCATCTTAGAAATCTTAGCAACACCTGCCTTGATAATAGCACCAGAAGGTTTACCTATTCTATAAAAGGTGTTACCTCTAGAGTCTTTATTAGCATAGACAACGAAACCATCTCTTCTGATAGTATCAATCATTGCTCTTGGTGACTTTAGACCATAAGTTGTCTTCAGTTGTCTCCAAGTAACACTGCTACCACGATTTAAGATGTTCATAATCTTTGCTTTTTTGCTTAGTTTTTTATACATACTTTCTCCATAATTAATATATTAACGAATCAATATATACATACTATACTATTTTTTTGTATTTGTCAAGTCTAAAACGGTTAAGTGTGTCATATATTAGTTTACTACCCTCTCCGTTAGGGTGAGCATCAATATTAAAGGTCCAATCACAATCATCAGAATAACGATATCTTTCTTTATTAACTATTAAATCTTCATAATTCTTTTGTTCTAACATAATTTCTTGCATATTTGTGCCACCTAATTTAGATAAACCAGGAAACCCGAAAAAGTTATCTGTATTAATGTGATTCATCAACTTGTTATTGATGTACTCTTTTAAATAGTAATTTTCTTTACCAATCTTTTCAAAATAAAGGGTTCTAGTCATAGGGAAAACAGTAAAGAATTGTATTAATTTAATACCTTTACTTTTACACAAATTATCAATAGTAATACTATAGTTCAAAAAATTATCTATTTGTCTTTCTATAGGGAATAAATTATCTTCTCTAAATAAAGGAACGTATCTATCATTAAAGTCTAAATTTAAATTTGCCTTATCAAATAAATCACTAGTAATATTTAAATGTAAATAATTTAAATTATGTGACCACGTCATATCATTAGACCACGGCAAATCTATAGACCACGGCAAATCTATTCTATCAAAAGATGACCAACCTAATATCAAAGTATCAATGTCTTTATTTGTATTTAAAGCGTATAAAGTATTATCAAATATCTGTTGATTGCCAGCACCAGAACGTGATAAGTTTAATACTTCTAAATTTAAATCATCTGCAAAATGTTGAAACCAGTATTTGTAAAGTTTTGTTTTAAAAATATAAGGTTTAACTTTTATTGCATTAGGGTATCTTTTCTGTTCTTCAATATAGTATGTGCAAAAACTATCACCAACGATTAATAATTTACCAGACATTTACACCATACTTTTCTGTAAACTTACTTGCATCTTTCTCTGTGTTTACCATAGGTTTACCTTTTATATTAAGAGAAGTATTTAACAACATGGGTACTTTAGTTCTTTCATAAAACTCTTCTAGTATAGGTCGTATTACTGATTTGCAATCCTTTTCTACAACTTGAACTCTTGCAGTACCATCAACGTGTGTTACTGACTTATAATCGTGTTTTGCTTTTGCTACAAACTGCATATAACGATTCATAGGTCCTTCAAAATACACATCTGCATATTCTTCTAGTATAGCAGGAGCAAAAGGTCTAAACTTTTCTCTTTTCTTAATCTCATTTACTGTATCTTTGATATCGTATCTAGGGTCACCTAGTAAAGAACGATTACCTAATGCTCTAGGTCCAAACTCTGCTCTACCATTTGC
>MDTG01058836.1_pt1 | contig 19672 bp, 24 predicted proteins | sample 811421 | NCBI WGS metagenome assembly MDTG01 (sample SAMN05326645, study PRJNA326480) | marine metagenome | isolation source: seawater | place: Pacific Ocean: South East | collected 2011
AAGTAAAAATTGAAAGCACAGTTAATCTAGGGCCATATATACCACCAAGAAGCAAAATTCCAAAAGTTTGCATTGTGATTGGGACAGGATTATCTGGTATAAAAAATTTTATTTGAGAAAATAAATATTGAAAAACAACAAACAACAAAACTAATATCGTTGTATTAACAATAGTATTTGTTTTAACAAACTGATCAATTAAAGCATTTTCACTATTAAAAATATTTTTTAATGAAATATTCTTTTTTTCTATATCTTTGAAAGTTACCATTTATAATCCTCTCTTTAATACTTCTAAGCTAATGAATGTTTCTGTTTTATTTACCCCTTCAAGATTTCCCAAATAATATGTTAAAAAATTTGTTAATTCTTTACTATCAGGAATAGTTACCCATGTAAAAATATCATAACCTCCAGTAGTTCTTGATACCCATGTAGTGTACTCATGGTTGGAAACTGCATTACCAACCTCTTCAAGCTTATTAGGATCTACTTGAATACCAATTAAAGCTTCAGCATTATATCCTGTTTTTTTTGGATCTGGTACAGCATATACGCTTAATATATTTTCAGCTTTCATAAGCTTAATTCTTCTTCTAACAGTACCTTCACTAACATCTAAATTTCTTGCAACTTCAGAATTAGATATTCTTCCATCAGATTTAAGAATTTCTATAATTTTTTTATCTAATTTATCCATTAATTTATAATGAATAATATCATAAATTGCGATTTTCGTTTGTAAAAAAATTAATTAAAATTTAATTTAAAATACCTCCTTTATTTTAAATAATTGTGTAAAATATATGAATATAACTAAATGGAGAAATAAAAATGACTACAGAAAATTTAATCTCTTTTACTGAAGCAGCAGCTTCAAAAATAAGTGAAGTTTTAGATGAACAAGGAAACAAAGAATCCTATTTAAGAATATCATTAACGATGTCTGAAAATGGTGGAGCCGGTTATGAATTTGGTTTAGAAGATGAAGCTAACTCAACGGACACCATTATTGACTCAAATGGTGTAAAAGCTATTGTAGATTCGGGTAGTATTCCTCTTATATCTGGTTCAAGTATTGATTATGTTGAGGGAATGCAAAGATCAGGTTTTGTTATTTCTAACCCTAATATACCATCTGGTGGAGGCGGAGGATGTGCCTGTGGCGGAGGTGGTTGCGGTTGCGGAGGTCAGTAACCAAAAAAAATGGCCTTTGTAATAACTTCTTCATGTATAGGAACTATGGATGGCGCTTGCGTTGATGTATGTCCTGTTGATTGTATCTATTCGAAAAAGGGAGATAAGCATCTATTTATAAATCCTGACGAATGTATTGACTGTGCTGCATGTGAACCTGTCTGTCCAGTTGATGCTATTTTTCCAGATGATGAAGTTCCTGATAACGAAACAGAATATGTATCTGAAGCAGAAAAATATGATTATGATTCTTCTGAGCCAGGACTCAATTTAGAGTAGCTCATCAAAATAGCATCATAATTTTTGTAGTATTTTTTCCTGAAAGAATCTATTTTAAATCCACATTTTTTGTATAAAAATTTAGCTATATTATTCTCAGAGACTTCTAAAATAAAATTGTGATTTGGATAACTTTTAATAACATTCTGTAATAATTTGAATCCAAAACCTTTATTTTCGAAATATTTTTTTACTGCTAAAGAATATATTTCAATATGGTCCATATCAATGAATTTGATAACTATAAACCCTAAAATAACTTTTTTTGAATTTTCAATAATGTTTACCGTGTAATTACTATTATCAACATAGTTAATAAAATTTAATCTCATTTTTTTTTCTTCAAATTGCTCATTAGATATGACTTCCAATTCACATATGTCTTTAATTTGAGCTTTTCTGATTTTCATAAATTATTGAGCGTTAAATTGTTGTTTTATTGTTTACCAATTAAATAGAATATTTTCCATATATTAATTTAATTCTAAAATAGTGAATATAAAATTTAAATCGCCCTTACATTTGAATAGCCATATTGGTGAACTAACAGTTTTAATAAGAATTGTTAAAATGTGTTTTAAATACAAGAGATTGATTATTTTAGGATTTACAGGTGTTATTGGTTTAGTAGGTTCGCAGCTTTGGTTACCCTATCTGTTAGGTACTTCTGTTGATAGGGCGTATGAAAAAATTAGTACAAATTCAAATGATTTTAGTATTTTGTGGATACTTGCATCTTTCATAATTTTAGTAAGTATTCTTAGGGGAATATTTGCATTTATGCTCCAATACAATGGAGAAAAAATTGCAAATGGGATTTCTGCTGATCTAAGAAATATATTTCACAATAAACTGCAATCTCAAACCTACAAATATCATGACAGAATTCATACTGGAAATTTAATGTCTAGGGGAATATTAGACATTGAAGGGGTGAAAATGTTTGTTACTACAGGCCTGCTGAGAACTTTTGAAATTATGACTTTAATATTAGTAGGTTCATATCTTCTTTTAAGAACTGACCTACAAATAGGATTATTAGCATTTGGTTTTATTATCCCTGTATCGTTAATAGCTTCTATAAATAGATTAAGATTGAGAAAAATATGGAATAGAATACAAAAAGAATTTTCAATTCTAAATACAAATCTTCAAGAAAATTTAATTGGAGTTAAAGTTGTAAGAGCATTTGGGGGGGAAAAGTTTGAAATAAGTAAATTTGAATCTTCTCATAGAGAAGTCACTAAAGACACAATGAATAGTGTCAAAGTTGATGCTACAGGCACAAGTCTTGTTGGATTCTTTTTTTTACTTATTTGGGCTTTTATCATTTGGGTAGGCGGTCACAAAATTATCGATAACGAATTAACTATTGGAGAACTGACTCAGTGTTTAGTTTATTTAGGAATGCTTCAAAGGCCAGTGAGAATTGTTGGGCTTATGGTGAATTCGTATGCAAGAGCAATAACGTGTGGCTTAAGACTATTTGAAATACTTGACTCAAAACCAAGAATAAAGTCAAAAAAGAATTCAAATGATATTAACAAAATAGATAATATTAAGTTTCAAAATGTAAGTTTTAAATATTATTCAAAATCAAAAAAAAATAATGTAAATAATCTCAATCTAGAATTAAAACCAGGAAAAATTATTGGCTTGATTGGGCCGCCAGGATCAGGTAAGTCAACTCTAGCGAACTTAATTCCTAGATTTTATGATGTGCTGCAAGGTGAAATTTTAATAAATAATATTCCATTAAAAAATTTAAATTTAAATAATTTAAGGCAAAGGATTGGCCTTGTTTCTCAACACACTTTTCTTTTCAACAGTACCCTTAAAGAAAATATAGCATATTCAAAACCGGGTTCAGACTTAAAAGATGTAATAGAAGTAGCAAAAATTGCAGATATTCATGATTTTATTGATTCTTTACCAGAAAAATACGAAACAATGGTTGGTGAGTTTGGAGTTTCACTTTCGGGGGGCCAAAAACAAAGAATAGCTATAGCTAGAAATTTGTTTAAAAAGCCAGATATTCTGATTTTTGATGACTCATTTAGTGCTTTGGATACTGGAACAGATAGATCAATTAGAAAAAAGCTAGAAAGTTTCCAAAAAAATAGATCTACATTAATAATTTCTCAAAGAGTAAGTACGATTTCACATGCTGATGAAATACTGGTTATTGATGATGGAAATATTACTAATAGAGGAAAACATGATGATTTAATCTCAAAAGACGGAATATATAAAACTATTTTTGAATTACAAAACCCTAAAATACAAGCGAAAAATATATAATGGCAACTTCTGTTAATAAAAGTAAAAAAATTGTAAATGCAATAGAAGAAGATTTAGAACAATTATCTTCATATGATGGCGAAGTTGCTAAACGATTTTTAGATTTTATAAGTCCCTACAAAAAAAAGGCTTTAATAGGTGTGATTTCAGTGATAACTTTTACTTTAGCTGTTTTATCAGTTCCTCTTTTGGTTAAGTTTGCTATTGATAATGCAATAGCAAAAAATAATGAAAGTTTACTTAATTATATATTTTTTGCTTTAATTGGTTTTTCAGTCATGCACTTTATTTCAAATTATGTACAACAAAGGATCATAAGAGAAATAGGTGAAAATATTTTGTTTGATATTAGATCTCAGATGTTTACACATTTACAAAGACTATCAATGTCTGTTGCTGATCGAAGTAAGTACGGCTCTATTATGTCAAGGGTTTTAGGAGACGTGGGTTCATTGCAGGAGCTATTCCAAGCAGGAGTTTTTGCTATAGGCGACATGCTAACTCTTGTTGTTATAACTATTATTATTTTTTCACTTAATTGGTCAATGGCTCTAGGAATATTGATGATAATGCCTGTTTTCCTTGCCCTCAGAATATTCTGGCTTCCAAAAGCAAGAAAAGCTTTCCTAAAAGCAAGAGCTTCATCATCTGTTGTTAATGGAGTTCTAAATGAACATGTAAACGGTGTTAGGGTCACTCAAAATATGATCAGAGAAGATATTAACCAAAAAAGATTTGAAGGAGAAGTAAATATTAATTTTAGTGATACAAACAAAGCAGCTAAATTTGGAGCAGGTATTCACCCACCTGTTGAGCTTCTTGTTGGGATCACAATGTCTCTGATTGTTGTTATGGGGGGATATTTAGTTTCAGGTGGATCTGTTGAAATTGGCGTTATGATAGCTTTTTTATTGTACGTTCAAAGATTTTTTGACCCTATTAGGGCATTAACTATGCATTACAGTGTCCTGCAAAGAGCAATGGCATCAGGGCATAGAATCTTTGAGTTGCTTGATATTGAAATTGATATTAAAGATATGGATGATGCAAAAGACTTAGTTGTAAATAATGGAAAAATAGAATTCAAAAATGTAGATTTTGAGTATAACTACAATGAGCCAGTTTTAAATAATTTAAATTTCACTATTAATGAAAATGAAACAGTTGGGCTTGTTGGACCAACTGGGTCAGGCAAAACAAGTATCGCCAGTTTAATTCATAGATTTTATGAAATTAAGAAAGGTAGTATATTGATTGATGAACAAGATATTCAACGAATTAGCCAAAACTCATTAAGTGAAAATATAAGTATGGTTCTTCAGGATCCAATAATTTTTTCTGGAACAGTTGAAGATAATATTAAATACAAAGCAAAAGCCTCAAGGGAAGAGGTAGTAGAAGCATCAAAAATTGTTGGATCGCATGAATTTATAATGACTCTTCCAAAAGGCTACGACACTATATTAGAAGAATCAGGAGCAAACATATCTGTTGGGCAAAGACAGTTGCTAAGCTTTGCTAGAGCTTTGCTTCTCAACTCAAAAATATTCATTCTTGATGAAGCTACATCTTATATTGACAGTTACACTGAAAGACAAATCCAAAATGCCCTCGATAAAGTTTTAGAAAATAGGACAGGAATAATAATTGCTCACAGGTTATCTACCATCAAAAATGCGGACAAAATAATTGTTTTAAATAAAGGCAAAATAATAGAAATGGGTAATCATGACGAATTATTATCTAATAAAAATTTATATTGGAAATTATGGAGCAATAATGAATCATCATTTGATGATTTAAATTAAAACATTCTTTTTTGATCTTCGTTTATCTTTCTGACTTCAATTCCAGCATACTTTAATCCATCAATAGTAACTTTTCTTCCAGAAGGGGTCCTGATTATAAAACCTATTTTTAATAAGTATGGCTCAACTACATCCATAAGGGTTTGAGATTCTTCATTTAAAGTTGCTGCTAAAGCTTCAATTCCTGCAGGCCCACCATTATAATTTTTAGAAAGTGTAAGTAGATATTGCCTATCTAATCTATCCAGTCCTTTGTCATCTACACCTTCTAATTCCATAGCTTTAGAAGCAAGTTGATCATTAATTATTTTTAACTTCGAATTTACTTGATGGAAATCTCTGACTCTTCTTAAAAGCCTATTTGCTATCCTAGGTGTTCCTCTTGACCTTATAGCTATTTCTTTTGCAGCTGGATCATCAATATTTACATTCAAAATATCTGAAGATCTTTTAACAATTGTTGATAACTCTTGAATATTATAAAAATCAAGATGATATGTTAATCCAAATCTATCTCTGAGAGGAGATGAGAGCATTCCTACTCTTGTAGTAGCGCCAACTAATGTAAATTTATTTAAAGGGAAGGTTAATGTCTTAGCAAAAGTTCCTGATCCAGTAATAAAATCTACTTTAAAATCTTCCATTGCTGAATAGAAATATTCTTCAACGCCCTTTGAAATTCTATGTATTTCATCAATAAATAAAACATCACCCTCGGATAAATTAGATAATAAGCCAACAATATCTGCAGGTTTTTCTAAACTTGGGCCAGATGTAACAACTAAGTTTGATTTTTTTTCTTTTGCTATTACATGAGCTAATGTTGTTTTTCCTAAACCAGGAGGACCATGAAATAAAACATGTTCCATTGGTTCATTTCTTGCTTCAGAAGCTTTAATTGCAGTTTTAAGGCTACTTACTACTTTATTTTGCCCAACATATTCTTTTAATACTTTAGGCCTTAAATCATTTACATAATCGCCTTTATCTGGCTCTTTACCTTTATCTGGCTCTTTAATAATTTTTTTCTTATTATCTTCAGAATTATTATTGATAATTTCTTCGATTGGCATATCTATTTTGATTTAAATATTTCTCTAATTATTTCTTCGAGGTCATCTTTAATTTCAGGTTTATTAGAAATTACATCATTGATTTTGACAATAGCATCAGATTCTTTAAAACCTAAACCAACCAATATTTCAACAATGTCATCTCTTAGTACATAATTTTTTGTATCTGAAACATTTGTTGTGCGAGATTCAGAAATTATATCAATAAGTTTACCTTTTAAAGTAGCAATCATTTTTTGTGCTGCCCTAGCCCCTATTCCAGGCATTTGATTCAATACAGATATATCTTCATCCTCAATTGCCTGAGAGACAATTGCTACCGGAAAAATTAGAGCAGAAACTGCCTTTAATGGACCAACGCCTTCTACTTGTATAATTTTTTCGAAAAATATCTTTTCGATTTGATTGTTAAATCCTACTAATAAAGGCTTGGGTGACCTTTCGGTTGCATGATAATAAATTTCTAAATCAATAATTTCACCAATTTTCTTGCCACTATTAACTACTTCATCCATCACAAATGATGGTAGAGAAACTTCATAGCCAATCCCTGAAACATTAATTTCAAGTATAGACTTTTCTGAAAAAATATTTCTAATTTCACCTGTTAAAAAACTAATCATAATATTATTCTATACATTTTTATTTGAACTAGACATAACCCAATGACAAATTGATGATGCAAACGCATCAGCAATGTGTTCATTATTTATATTCGGAGAGTTTAGTCTATTAGCTATAGTTTTAATCATTTGATTTTTATCTGCTCTTCCAGAGCCAGTAACAATATTTTTTATTTGAGTAGGTTGATAATGATAAACCGGAGCCTCATTTAATGCTGAAACAGCACAAGCAACCCCTCTTGCATGCCCCATGACTATAGCTGTTTTTAAATTTCTATACCTACTATGCAAATCTTCCATAGAAGTAAAATTAGGTTTATATTTCTTATACACTGAATCAAGATCTTTGAATATTGTTAATAATCTTTCATCAAGCGATTCTTTTGAATCAGTTTTGATTACTCCGCCTTCTACAATTTCTTCATTATTTTGAACAAAATCAATTATCCCGTAACCGGTATTTCTAAGCCCTATATCAATTCCAATAATCCTGTTCAAAATAATAAAATCCTATTAAATATTTTATTTTTCTCCCCCATATCTATCAATTTGTTAAATTAATAGGTTGAAAACTTATTGAAAATATTTCGATTACATGTAAACTTCACATAGCAAAAATAATAATTAGAAGATAATGGCACCATTACCTAAGAAAAAACATTCTAGATCTAGAACTCGAAGATCTAGAGCACATATGGGAAAGACAAGAGTTCAATTAAGTAAATGTTCTTCATGTACTTCTTTAGTTAGACCACATCATGCATGTCCAAAATGTGGAATATATAAAGACAATTACTACGTTGATGCTCCAATAGTCGAAAAGAAAGTCATTGATTTTATAACTAAGTAAGAAGGTTTCATGATTGATGTCACTAAAAACACTGCAGTAGTATTCCCAGGGCAAGGCTCACAAATAGTTGGCATGGGTTCTGATCTTTATGAAAATTCATCAATTGCTAAAGATATTTTTGATGAAGTTGATGATACTCTAGGAAGGAAACTGACAGATATCGTATTTTCAGGTTCACAAGATATTCTTAACAAAACAGAAAATGCTCAACCAGCTATTACTGCAACCTCATTAGCTTGTTTTTCAGTATTTAACGAAAAATATAAGGATTTTAAACCGAGCGTGACTGCAGGTCATAGCTTGGGTGAATATACTTCATTATCTGCCTCAAATGTATTATCAATTTCAGACACAATTAGACTTGTTTCAGAGAGAGGTAGATTAATGCAAATTGCTTGTGATAAAAACCCAGGAGGAATGGTAGCAATCATAGGCATGGAAATCGATGTTGTAGAAGAAGTATGTAGAGAAGCTGGAGCATATCCTTCAAATGTAAATAGTTCACAACAAGTAATAATCAGTGGAGATAATGATTCTTTAGCAATTGCTGTTGATTTGGCAAAAGCTAGAGGTGCAAAAAAAGCAATTAAGCTAAGTGTTGGAGGAGCATTCCACTCGATATTAATGGAGCCAGCAAGAGATAGTTTGGTTGATTTCATTGATTCATTAAATTTTAATGACCCTGACATTCCTTTAATTGGAAATGTAAATGCAAAACCATTAGAAAATGCTAACCAAATAAAAAATGAGCTTATTGAACAACTTATGTCATGCGTGCAATGGAATGACACAGTAAAATATATGAGTTCTAATGGATTGAATGATTACATAGAATTTGGCCCTGGTAAAGTACTCACAGGACTAATCAAAAGGATTGATAAGAATAGCTCTACACTAAATATAGATTCTTATGAATCTATTGAATCATAAACTTTATGTCTGACATTTTTAATCAAGAAAATAGCTTAGCACTCGAAAATAGTGAACTGATTGAAGAAGTCCCCATTGAATTGAACTTAAATAAAGAACAATTATTAAGGACGCAGATTCTGCAATATTTATATTTAATTGATATTAATAATGGAATTCTTGAAAAAAATTCTTATTTAAATATTTTTGAATTAAACAAACTTTCAAAAAAAGAAAAGGAAGATACTGAAAAAATCAGTTTTGAAATATACAGTCAAAAAGATAATTTAGATTTGGTAATCCAAAATTTTGCTGAAGAATATCCCGTAAACCAGCTATCTATAGTTGATAAAAGTTTATTAAGATTAGCTTGCTGGGAAGTCAATAAGGTTAAAAAAAATGATAATTTTAATAAACTAGTTGAAGATTTTGAAAATTTAGGTTATCTTTTCGGTTCAGATAACTCTAATAAATTTATTAAGGGTGTTCTGAAATCTTTAATAAAGAAGATAGACAATATATATTATAAAACTAAATGAAAGTAGGATAGTTATGGCAACTGTAGAAGAAAGATTATACGAAATTATCGCTGAATCTCTTTCTGTAAGCGTTGAAGATATAAAGCCAGATTCATCATTTATTGATGACCTTGATGCTGATTCGCTTGACGTAGTTGAAATGATAATGGCAATGGAGAGTGAATTTTCATCTGACGAAAATGATTTAGAGATTTCTGATGAAGAAGCAGAGGGAATAATTACTGTTGCAGACGCGTTAAAGTTCCTTGATGATAAGGGAATATCAGACTAAATTAAATAATATTCAAGATTTTCAAATCAATTCTAATTGATTTATAAAAAATTTTTACTTACAGTTAATCTATAACTATATTTGGTAAGTAAATGCAAAGACTATTAGAATTTAAAGATAAGAATAAACATATTCTATTTTTTATTGTTTTTATTATTTTTGTTTCTTTTTCAACTTCTCAACTTTACTTAATTGAAGGCAGCTATTTAAATTTTTTATACCAACCATTTTTGATTCATTTTTTTGGATTATCAAGTTTATTCTTTTTAGTTTGGATTCTTATATTGGCAATATTATTTTTTTATTTTTCTATTAACTTAAGAAATAAAAAAAATATAACTCTTTTATTTTTAATACCTTTAATATTCATTCTCCAAATCTCCTCTTTTGCAACTTTTTTTAGTTTTAACTATGAAGGAATATTTAAATTTTCATATGGTGGATTATTAGGAGAATTTATAATTAAATTTCCATCAAAGTGGGATCGATTTAGCCCCTCAACACTCAATTATGCAATTGGAATAATTAGATTTTTACTTCTAAATTTTTTAATTATATTTTTATTATTTCCTAAAAAAACAATAACGAAAATAGGTAACCTTATTTCTGCTATGGTTGCATTAATTTCAAAATATAAAGTAAAACAAAAGAGGGTCTCTTTAGAAAATAATATTCAAGAAAATAATGAGAATGATATTGTTGATATTCCAGAAAAAAAAATTTCTACATCTGCTTTTCAAAATATTGATGAACCTGAAGTTGAAATTTTTGAACCAAAAGATAATAATGAGGATTCGACAGAAAGCCATACATTTACTCCAAATATTAATCATTTTGAAATATGGGATTTACCAAAGGAAAGCTTATTAGAAGATATTAAAAGTGAAAAAATTGATCCTAATGATATAAATGAAAAAAAAGAATTAATAGAAAAAACATTGAGTGAACATGGCATAGAAGTTTCTGTCGATCAGGTAAAATCAGGCCCTTCTGTAACCATGTATGGTTTAACACCAGGATTTGGTAATTCAAAGCGAGTAAGAGTCGACCACATTCTTGCAAGAGAAAAAGATCTTGCGCTAGCTCTTGCAAATCAAAATATTAGATTTCAGTCTCCTATGCCTGGGCAATCTTTGGTTGGGATTGAAGTTCCAAATAAGAAAACGACTGTTGTTGGGCTTAAAGAATTAATGTCAGATAATAATGAAATTTTAGATAATCTCTCATTGCCAATTGCTTTGGGCACTGGAAGTGACAACAGTGCATTATATTCAGATCTTACAAAGTTACCTCATTTATTAGTTGCTGGGGCTACCGGTTCAGGAAAAAGTGTTTGTATAAATTCAATTATTACTGGATTTTTAATGAAAATGAACCCTGACGAGATAAGGTTCGTAATGATAGATCCGAAAAGAGTAGAATTAACTCCGTACAACGGAATCCCACATTTATTAACAGACCCAATTGTAGAACCTTCAGATGCCATAAAGGCTCTAAAGTTAATGGTAGAGGAAATGACTTTCAGGTTTAAACAATTAGAAATGGATAATTCTAAGAATATTTCTACTTATAATGAAAAAAGCGTAGGTAAAAATAGAGTAAAAATGCCTTACATTGTTATTATCGTTGATGAGTTGGCTGACTTAATGTTAAACGCTTCAAATGAGGTAGAAAAGCTTTTAGTTAGATTAGCTCAATTAGGTAGAGCTACAGGTATTCATCTTGTTGTTGCTACACAGAGGCCATCGGTAGATGTGGTGACTGGGCTAATTAAAGCAAACTTTCCTAGCAGAATATCTTTTTCTGTTACTTCACAAATAGATTCAAGAACAATTATCGATTCTCCTGGAGCTGAAAAGCTTCTTGGCAAAGGTGATATGCTCTTTGTTCCAATAGATAACCCATTACCTAAAAGAGCACAAGGTATACTAATATCAGATGACGAGATAGACAGGATAGTTTCGCATTGGAGAAACCACAAAATAAATAATCCAGTTAAAAAAATAGATCTAGAATCAATAATTGATGAAATAAATGATGACAATATTGAGATTGATTCCGATGATGATTTAATTTTGCAAGCACAAAATCTAGCAAGAGGCCAAAAAACATTATCAACTTCTTATCTACAACGAAGACTTAGAATTGGTTACCCAAGGGCAGCAAGGCTAATGGATGAACTCGAAGATCAAGGTGTTGTTGGGCCTGGTGATTCAGGAAAAGCTAGAGAGGTGATGTAATGGTTTATTATGAAGAAACAATTTTTGATTCATCAGAAGAAGACCAGATCTGCTTCACATGTAAAACAGATATAGCAAATTCATCAAAATATAAATACTTTAAAGTTTGCTCAAATTGTAATTTTCATTTCCATATGCCTGCCAAAGATAGAATTAATTCAATTATCGACTCAGGATCATTTAAAGAAATAAATAAAAATTTAACTTCAAGTTTTGAACAAATTGCGCAAGAAGAAATAGAAAAATATGATGAAAAAATAAAAACTGATCAATTTCGAACTGGATTAAATGAAGCAGTAATTACAGGTACTGCAGAAATAAATGATAATGAGCTAGTAATAATTGCTCTTGATTTTGGTTTTTTAGGTGGAAGCATGGGATTAATAGTTGGTGAGAAAATAGCACTAGCTTACGAATTAGCAGCTAAGAAACAACTTCCAGTAGTAACAATAATAAACAGTGGCGGAAGCAGGATACAAGAAGGCGTAATCTCATTGATGCAAATGTCAAAAACTGTTTCAGCTGCAAATTTATTAAAAAATTCAAATATCCCCATGATATCAATTTTATGTAATCCGTCGACCGGCCAAACTATGTCCAGCTTTGCTACGCTTTCAGATATCATCATAGGAGAGCCAGGAGCCAGGATAGGATACTCCTCTTACAGAAAATTAAAAAGTAAGAATACAGATGAACTTAAAGATAAATATACTTCTGAAGATTTTTTAAAAAAGGGGTTTGTTGACCTTGTAATTGAAAGAAATAATTTGAGATATCAGCTTTCAACAATAATAAGTATTTTAAAGCCAAAATATTCTTTTAATCCCAAAAAAATTAAAATTTCTCCAAAGAAAAAATTTAAATATAATGAACCTTTGGATTCTTTGAAAATATCTAGGAATTTGAAGAGGCCAAAGTCTTCAGATTATATAAATGATATTTTTTCTGATTTTATTGAGTTACACGGTGACAGAATAGAGAATGACGATGATTCAGTAAAAATTGGTATTGGAAAAATAACTAATCAACCTTTTTTGTTGATAGCTCAAGAAAGAAAAGTTTTAAGTAAAACTAATAACAATGTAGAAAGAAATTACAATAATAAAATATTACCATCCGGTTTTAGAAAAGCTTCAAGAGCCTTAGATTTAGCTGAAAAATTTAAAATACCTTGCTTATGTTTAGTTGATTCAGTTTATCCAGAATTATCTTTAAAATCAGAATATTCAGGTCTGGCATATTCGATAAGTGAATTGATATCAAAAAAACTTAGTTTAGAAACTCCAATTTTATCTGTAATAATCGGTGAAGGTGGCAGTGAAACAGCATTAGCTTTTTCTATAGCTGACACTATTATGATGCAGAAAAATTCAATTTTTACGCCACTGAGTCCTGAAGAAGCAGCAAAGATTAAACTTGGAGACTCAAGAAAAGTAAAGGAAATTTCAAGCATCATGAAGTTTACATCTCAAGATTGTTTAGACTTAGGAATAATTGACAGAGTTATTGATGAACCACAAGATGGTTCTCATCAAGACCATGCCGAGGCATCAAGAATATTGCAGGAAAGTATCATAGAAGAATTATCTTTAATAAAAGATGTATATCCAAAAACTCTTGCTAAAAGAAGGTCCAAAAAATTTAGGAAAATGGGAGAATATTCTCAAAAATATAAGACAGATCTTAAGACTGAAATCAATATTTGGAGTTCAGCTTTTAAAGCTGGCGTATCAACATTTAGGACTAATAAGAACCAATAAGAGGGATAATAATTTTACTTATTGCTTCTGAAACCCCGTCATCATACACAGACTTTGTGACATATTTTGAATTATTTTTTACCTCTTTTTCTGCATTGCCCATAGAAATTGAATTAGTGCATTTTTTAATTATCGATAAATCATTCATTCCGTCCCCAATGAAAAAAATATTCTCAGATTTTAGTTTATAAAATAATTTAAAATGATTATAAGCATTTGCTTTCCCGATAGGGTTATTATGAATATTTATAAATTTATTTCCATTTTCATCAGTCGAATATTCCAAAAGGTTCATGTCTAAAATGTCATTAAAATTTTTTACAAATTTATCAAGATCACTCTGATTTTTTGAAGACAAAACTAAAGATGAAACATTATTTAAGATATTTTTAGGATTTATAAATGTTTTCCCATTTGAAACTACAAGATATTCTAAATTTGAATTTTTAAACTCTTTTAATATTTCTGAAGAGACTTCGTCTGGAATTAGGCTGACTTCAATAATATGTCCTGTGTTAGATTCAACAACACTTGCTCCATTTTCACAATATTGAGGTCCATATAAATTAAGTATTTTAGAAAACTTAAGAACATCTTGAGGGCCGCGCCCAGTAACAATTGAAATAGGAATAAATTTAATTAAATCGCTAATACTTTTTTTGACATTTTTGGATATTATTTCATCTCTCTGAATGATTGTTCCGTCAAGGTCAATTAATAGTCCATAATTGTTATTTTCTTTAAAATTTTGCATAATTTCTGTTCAATAATTTATTTCTTATATAATAATAACGAGGCATCAAATTAATGGATGATATTTTAATAATAGACGGAAAACAATTTAGTTCAAGACTTTTTATTGGAACAGGTAAACATAGATCTATTGAAGAATTAGAGAATTATATTATTTCAAGCGGATCTGAAATGATAACTGTAGCAATCAGAAGATTAGATTTAGAAAATAATGATAGCAATGACTTATTAAATTTTTTAAAAAATCATAATATAAATATTCTTCCAAATACTGCTGGTTGTAAAAATATTGATGAAATTATTCTCACATGCGAATTATCAAGAGAATTGATAGGAACCAACTGGATTAAATTAGAAGCAATTAAGGATCAAAAGTATTTACTGCCTGACCCGTTAATGACTCTGGAGGCAGCAGAAAAATTAATAAATAAAAATTTTAAAGTTTTACCATATATTAATGCTGATCCAGAACTTGCAAAAAATTTAGAAAAAATTGGATGCTCGACTGTAATGCCACTAGCTTCTCCAATAGGCTCAGGAAATGGAATAAATAATGAAGAAAACATAAAAATAATAATTGAGCAATCAAAAATTCCTGTTGTAGTTGATGCTGGTTTAGCTGTTCCTTCTGACGCATCAAGGATGATGGAAATTGGGGCAGATGCTGTTTTAGTAAACACAGCAATTGCACAATCAGGAAATCCTAAAAATATGGGTTATGCTTTTAATCTTGGAGTTAAAGCAGGAAGGATATCATTTAATTCCGGAAGGATACCAATAAAACAAGTAGCTTCTCCCAGCTCTCCTAAAACAAATTTAATAGATGTGTAAAAAAGTTGAAAAACATTACTCTAATTACAAATACTGAATTACTCAATATTAAAAAAACGCTAAATTTATCCAATAAATTATCTAAGTTGGGCCTAAAAAGAATTCAGATTAGAGAGAAAAAATTAAATAAAAATGAACTAATTAACTTTGTAAAAAAAATGAAGGACAATGTTGAGGAAGATTGCAAATTGTTTTTAAATGGTAATCCAGAATTAGCAATAAAACTTGGACTTGACGGTTGTCACATGCCAGAAAATACTATATTTAATAATATTAATTTAAACAAAAAAATTTTACTGGGTAGATCCATTCATCAAAATACTTTAACCCCTAACCCGCATAATATATTTAATTATTTTCATGTTGGGCCTGCTTTTCCTACCCTTACTCACCCTGGCCAAATTCCAATTACTGAAAAAAAAATTATTAGTTTGACTAAAAATTTAGATAATATAATTTTTGTTGGAGGAATAAATTTGGAAAATGTAGAAAAATTATTTAAATATAATTTTTCTGGAATTGCAGTGATGAGAGAACTTTTACTTAGCAATAATGCAGATTATACATTTTTAAAATTAAATGAAATATTAAATGGAAAAAGAAAAAATAGTCATTAAATTAAATGGAAAGAATTATTCCATTATGAAAGACATAAATATTGAAACTTTAATTAAAGAATTAAATCTTCAAAAAAAATCATTTGCTCTTGCATTAAATAGTGAGGTAGTGAAAAAAGAAAATTTTAGAAAAATAATAATACAACCAAATTCAAAAATTGAAATAATAAGTGCTGTTGGTGGCGGTTAAAGAAATTTGTTAACCTAGATAACATTATGAATAAAAATAGAATTATTGAAAAAATTAAAAATCATAAAACAGCCCATATTTTATCAATCAAATCAGAAAATTTAGATGCTATTGAATATGCTTCAAAATTAGATTTTGACGCAATTCATCTTGATGCTGAACACGGAGCATTTTCTGTTGATTCAATTGAAAAGATTTGTCAGTTAGCTGTTTCATCAGGTTTAACGGTAACTTCAAGAATTCATAAAATTTCTAAACAAGAAATAAACCTTTTCATTGATAGAGGTATCCAAGGTGTAATGGGGCCTCATGTTGAGACATTTGAAGAAGCTAAATTATTAGCCGATAGTTGCTTATTTCCTCCTTCAGGAAAAAGGTCATGGGGAGGTGGAAGAGGTACTGAATTTGGCAGTTTAGATTTTATGAAAAATCATGATAATGTTGATGACCAACTTAAATATGCTCAGTGGGCAAATGAAAATATGGAAATCACTATACAGATCGAGTCTGTAAAAGGATTCGAAAATTTAGAAGATATTTTAAAGGAGAAAAGAATACATAGAATAGCTTTTGGACCTAATGACTTAGCTGCTGACCTTGGTTACCCAGGGCAACCAAATCATAAACAAGTGAATGAAATGCAAGCACAAATTGAAAAAATATCTAGAAAAGCAGGAAAATTGATTGTTGGTGATTACTCTAAGACAATAAGATTTGAAGATTCAGCATTAGAAATGTTGAAAAAATTTAAAGAAGAATGACAACCTCAAAAGAAACAAAGATTAATAGGCATACGAGTTTTTCTAAAACTAGTAAATCACTAATAATAAAAGAAGAAATTGATGAAAAAGTTTTTACTTCTAAAATTCTAAAGAAAGATATAACTGGATATAAATTCTCAAAAAGAAGCAAAAGTAATAATCAACTTTGGTGGGCACTTATTGGACTAATAACTGCTGTAATAACATGGCAAGTTTCAAACACAAATTATATTGCGATTTATGGATCAATAATATTATTAGTTATTTCTTTTTTCTTATATTTTGATCATGTTTTACAAAAAGATAAGCTATTATTAACAATTTTTTTTAATGGTAACAGTATTGATTTTCATGCTGATGAAGAAGATTTTGAAACAACAGATGATTTTTTAAAAAAAATTAATTAACTTAGTAATTTAAAACTGATTTAACTTCAATATTATTAAACTTATCTAAATTTATTTTGTAGTTTTCAACTACATAAGAGGCAATCATTGCGCCATTGTCAGTACATAATTTTTTTTCAGGTATAAATACAGGGAAAGGTGATTTGAGCCTGATTTGTTCTCTGAGATGAGAATTTGCTGCAACTCCCCCTGTTACCACAATTCCTTTACATTTATACTCCTCAGCAGCTTTAATAGTTTTAGTTGTTATTACATCTACTATTGCCTCTTGAAATGTATTACATAATTTTGAAATTTTATCATCATCGAAAGGTTGATGTTTATTAGATAAATTTAAAAAAGCAGTTTTCATTCCGCTAAAACTGAAATCGTGGGAGCCTTTTAAAAGTGCCCTTGGAAAATCAAACCGGTCATTTGATAAATTAGAATACTTATCAACTTCTGGTCCTCCAGGAAAACCTAAGTTTAATAATCTTGCTGCTTTATCAAATGCTTCTCCAGCAGCATCATCTCTAGTTCTTCCAATCAGCTCAAAATTAAATTCTGAATCTAATTTAACTAAATCTGTATGACCACCTGAAACAATTACACACATCAAAGGAAATTCTTTAGGAGTTTCAAAAGTTTTCTGTGTTTGGATATCTTTTTTTATCCAAGAAGCAAATACATGAGCTTTTAAATGATTAACACCAACAAGTGGCTTGTTAGCAGAAATTGATAATCCTTTTGCAAAATTAACTCCTACAATTAATGAGCCAATTAAACCTGGTCCATTTGTAACTCCAATTACTGATATATCGTTAATACTTGTTCTTGATTCTAGTAGGCAATTATCAAATGCTTCTTCAATATTTAAAATATGTTGTCTAGATGCAAGCTCAGGTATTATTCCACCATGAGGGGCATGTGTAGAATGCTGAGAGACAATAACATTAGAAAGCAAATTATTATCTTCATTAATAATACTTAATGAAGTTTCATCACATGAAGTTTCAATTCCTAATACAATCATAATTTTTCATTACTATAATAAACTTTGTTATTGTATAATTATCTTACTTAAATAATAAAGTAAGGCGGTAAAAGTGGCTGAACAATTTCCAAAATGTAACAAATGTGATGATGCTGATGCAGTATTAGTACCATTATCAGATTTTGGCGGACAAGGTGCTCCAATCCATTACAAAGCATGGGTTTGCACAAATGAAAGTTGTGGATTTAATTTAAAAATTAGGAACGGTGAAGTTCATGTTGGTGAACCAATACTCGATGGCTCACAAAGAGAAAGAAGAGACAGGTAAAAATTTAGAATATGGTTTCGGCCTCTATTCAAAAAAATAATTTTATTCTTGGAGATAACTTTTTAAAATTCTTAATAAGCTTCTCTATTTTGGATTGTGTTTTTCAGATTAGCTTAGGTGGATTTGTAAGGGTCACTGGATCAGGTCTAGGCTGTCCAGATTGGCCATTATGTTATGGAAAAATTATACCTCCCATGAATTATCATACATTAATAGAGTGGGGCCATAGAACAAGCGGTGCATTATTAGGTTTATTAATATTATTAGTTAATATTATTGTTTGGGTTCAAAACAGAAATAACAAATTTTTAACTTTAACATCTTTAATGTCTCTATTTCTTGTTATTATTGTTGGTGGTATTGGTGGAGCTGTTGTTTTGACTGAATTAGAACCATCCCTTAGAACATTGCATCTTTTCTTAGCTCAAATGATTATATTTTGCCTGGGGTTAAGTTATGTAAGTATTAATACAAACAATCTATCTTTAAAAAATCAAATTATAATTGATAAATACTCTTTAATGGCTGGTGCAATTGCTCTAACAGTTATAATTTCTTTACTTTCAGGTTCTTATGCAGTTTGGAAAGGGGCAGGCACCGTATGTTCTTCATGGCCGTTTTGTACTTCATCTTCAATTATACCTGAATCTTTTCTTGGGTGGATACACATGATACATCGTATTGCATCATCTTTGGCTGGAATTGTAGGTTTAATTTTTCTATACATTTTCCTTAAGAAAAAGTTTTCTACAACTGTATTTGCTTTATCTAGTTTTTCATTAGCTATGATATTTAGCCAGATAATCCTAGGTGCTTTAAACCCATGGACAAAATTTGATGTTTGGATAAGAGTTGCTCACTTAGGGGCATCAAGCTTATTATGGGGCTCAGTAGCAATATTATTTAGTGTAATATGCTTCAAAATATTTAGAACTAATCATTAAATGGAAATACAACAATAT
>MDTG01218130.1_pt1 | contig 19657 bp, 17 predicted proteins | sample 811421 | NCBI WGS metagenome assembly MDTG01 (sample SAMN05326645, study PRJNA326480) | marine metagenome | isolation source: seawater | place: Pacific Ocean: South East | collected 2011
AGAGATAAAGTAGGTCCTGTTGCTGCTTTTAAAACTGCTATAGTTGTAAAACGATTACCTAAAACTAGATCAGGTAAAATACTAAGAGGAACTGTAAGGAAAATTGCTGATAATGAAGAATATAAAATGCCAGCAACTATCGATGATCCAGTAATTCTTGATGAAATCAAAGAAGATCTAAAAAAGCATAGTATATTAAATTAGTGATTAAAACTTATTTATTCTTGGCGGGTGCAATAATATGTGAGGTATGTGGGACTATGTTATTACCTGTGTGTCAAAATTTTACAAAGCCAATTCCAACTTTTTTTTTAGCTTTATTCTATTTATCAGCTTTTTATTTACTAACCTTCGTCGTAAATAAGCTTCCAATAGCCATAGTTTATGGTGTGTGGAGTGGATTAGGAATTTTTACTATAGCGATATTAGGTTACATATTTTTTAAACAAACATTAAGTTGGCAGGCAATTTTAGGATTATTCCTAATAATTTCTGGAGTAGTATTAGTTAACACTTATAGCAATGTCTAAATAATAAATTGAGAGTAACTTGAAAGCATCTATTCTTATTGCAAACTACAACAACGATAAATATATCGATGATTGTATTCTTTCTTTAAAAAATCAAACTTATTCCGATATTGAAATATTATTTCACGATGATGGATCTAACGATACCTCTTTGGAGGTAATTAAAAAATATCCAAATGTAATTGTGTTAGAAAACAAAGTAAAAACGGAGTATGGATCTTTAAATCAATTAAATGCTTTTAGAAAAATGAGTGAATTAAGCACTGGTGAAATTTTATTTTTTTTGGATAGCGATGATTATTTTCATGAAGCAAAAATACAAAATATAATTAAAGAATTTAAAAATTCGGAAAAAAACCAAATTATATTTGACTATCCTAAAATTTTTGAAAACGGAAAAATATATATAAAAAAAAATAATTTTGAAATATTTAAATCATATTGGTCTTATATTCATCCTACAAGTTGCATATCTATTAGAAAAGTTACAGCTGATGAACTTTTTAAAACTATAAGTGCTGAAAATTATTATAATACATGGATGGATATAAGAACTAATATTTACTGTAGATATTTGAATAAAAATTATAAAATTTTAAATGAGCATCTTACTATCTATAGAAAATCAAATACAAATATATCATCGAATTTTAAAAAGTTTTCTAAAAATTGGTGGAATAGAAGAAAAGAGGCTCATGAATATTTTTCCTTCTTTTTAAAAAAAAATGGTATCAATGTGAACAATAATTTAGATAAAAAAATTACAAATTTAATTTGCAGCTTTTTAAATTTTAATCAAAAATAATAGGTCGACCCCCTGGATTGCCTAAAATTTTGCCGTCCATCATTTTAATCTCACCATTTACAATTGTACAGGTTGGGGAACCTTTAAATGTGTAATTATGAAATGGAGACCATTTACATTTACTCTCAATTTTTTCATTTTTAATTTCTATATTCTTATTTAAATCAACTATAGTTAAATCAGCATCATAACCCCCTTTTATAAAACCTTTATTTTTAATACCAAAAATTTTTACTGGATTTTCACACATGAAATTTACTATTTGCTCTAGAGTGATTTTGTTATTATTAAAATGATTTAGCATGATTGGTAATATCGTTTGGACTCCAGGCATACCTGATGGGGACTCAGGATAAGACTTTTCTTTATTTTCTTTAAGATGCGGTGCGTGGTCTGATCCTAAAGTATCATTATAATTATTTTTTACCGCATACCAAAGTCTATCATAATGAGACTTATCTCTAATTGGTGGGTTCATTTGTGCAAAAGTACCAATACTTTCATAACATTCTGGCGCATAGATAGTCAAATGTTGAGGGGTAATTTCGAAAGTTATATCTCCTTTATTTTGAGATAAAAAATCAACTTCCTCTTTAGTCGATACGTGAAGTATATGAGCTTTTTTTTTAAGCCTTTTTGCAATTTTAACAATCTTTCTTGTAGAGGATATAGCACATTCTTCATTTCTCCAAATTGGATGAGATTTCACATCTCCTTTTTTAATTAATTTTTTTCTTAAATTTAAAATTTCTTCATCCTCAGAATGAACAGCAACAACTTTAGGAGTGCTCTCAAATACCTTTTCGATATCATCTTCTTTATTTACAAGAAGTGTACCTGTGGAGGATCCCGCAAAAAGTTTTACCCCACAACATCCCTCTAATTCTCTAATTTTAGAAATCTCATCTTGATTGTTGGGTGATGCACCAAAATAAAAAGCATAATTGCAATACATTCTATTCTTCGCTAAATCTAATTTTTTTTGAAATTCTAGTTTATTTGTAGTAGGTGGATTTGTATTAGGCATTTCAAATACACCTGTGATTCCACCAACTATTGCTGCTCTGCTACCGCTATGAAGATCCTCAGTATTTGTAGAACCAGGTTCTCTAAAATGGACTTGTGTATCTAATAGTCCTGGAAAAACTATTTGATTTAAGGCATCGTAAGTATTTTTGGCTTTATTATTACTAAGATCTCCTATATTAGAGATTTTTCCATTACTTATGCCTATATCAACTCTTTCAAGATTTTTATTTATATAACACTTACCATTTTTAATTATTAGATCTAACATTTATTAAATCTTAGTTATATTATATATAAAGAACAATCAATTATGAATATTAATAAAGTTTATATTTTGGAAGATAGAGGTATTATTTATATTAATGGTGATGATACAGAAAATTTTCTGCAGAATTTAATATCAAATGATATATCTAGAATAAATGAAAACTTTAGTACATTTGCATCATTATTATCTCCTCAAGGAAAATATTTATTTGAATTTATTATTGTTAAGTACAAAAAAGGTTTTCTTATAGAATGTGAAAAAACAATTGTTGATAATTTATTAAAACTGCTTAACTCATATAAACTTAGATCTAAAATAGAGATTTTAAATTTGAGTAATGAATTTGTTATAGCAGTTTTAGAAAAAGACAAATTTTTAGAAATGAGTAATGCTCAAAATAAATGTGGGTATACAATCAAATTTAGAGAAGATCCAATTTTTTTAGATCCAAGAAATGAGGATCTGGGGGCAAGAATAATAATAAATTTAGAAAAATTACATTTATCATTGAAAAAATTAAATTTGAAATCTGCCAACGTAATGGAATATTATAAAAAAAGTTTTGATTTGGGTATACCTCAAAAAAATTTGAATGAATTAAATAATAAATTATTTGGAATAGAATGTAATTTAGAAGAGTTAAATGGTTTAGACTTTAAAAAAGGTTGCTATATCGGACAGGAAAATACTGCTAGAATAAAATTAAAAGCAAAATTAAATAAAAGATTATTTGGAATTACATTAATTAATGGAGAACTTTCAGATAATCTGATTATTGATAATAAAAACAAAGAGATTGGTAAACTTCTAATTAAAGAACCTTTTCCATTTGGACTAATAAAATTTAAAGAGAAAGAATTTAACTTTAATAACTTTTACAAATGTGGAACTGCAACTATTACTATTAATAAACCTTTTTGGATCAAATAATTATTTTATTAGGAATTTTGATAAATCTGGCTTAAAGTAATTAGGCCCTTTCATCACTTTTCCATCATCATTATAGATAGGCTTTCCATTATTTCCTAATTTGCTCATGTTTGAATTTTGGACCTCGTCAAAACATTTATCAAGATTTATGCCAAAAGCATGGCCAGCACCGTAAGTAACATACAAAATATCGGTAAGTGCATCTGCAACTTCTAAAATATCATTCTGATGAATGGCATTTTGAAGCTCATCCAACTCTTCTTTTATTAAATTTATTCTTAAATTATTAATTTTTTCATTAGACAATTCTGATCTATTTTTAACTTCTTGTCCAAATGTTTTCATGAAAACTCCAACTTTCTGAAAATTTGTCATATTTCTCCTATTCCCAATTTTGCCTTACTATTATTTTATATTCTTTTATTGTATAAGAATAAAATACAATTTGAGCTTTTGCACATGAAAAAAAGGAAAGAATTTGACAGCCTAGGTTTTATTGATGTACCATCGGATAAATATTGGGGTGCCTCTACTCAAAGATCAAAAAAATATTTTGATATAGGTGAGATCAAAGTAAAATCAGAGTTAATCAAGTCTATAGCTATAATTAAAAAATGTGCAGCAATTGTTCATAAAAAAAATAAAGAAATAAAACCAAATATAGCTAATGCAATTATTAAAGCATCCAATGAGATAATATCTGGAAAACTTATGGATAATTTTCCTTTAAAAGTTTGGCAAACTGGATCTGGTACCCAAACAAATATGAACGTAAACGAGGTTATATCAAATAGAGCAATACAGATTTTAGGAGGAAAGATGGGCTCAAAAAAACCTATACATCCTAACGACCATGTTAATAAGTCCCAATCTACGAATGATGTATTTCCTTCTGCCATGCATATTGCAATTGCTTTAGAAACACGAAGAAAATTAATACCATCACTTTTATATTTAAATACGCAATTAAAGATTAAAGCAATAAAATTCAAGAATATAATTAAGGTTGGAAGAACACATTTACAAGATGCAACCCCACTTACATTGGGACAGGAATTTTCTGGATACCAAACCCAAATATATGAATCTATTATTAGAATTAAAAATTCTTTAAATGAAATTTATTTTTTAGCACAAGGTGGTACAGCTGTTGGAACTGGAATTAACACTAAATCAAATTTTGATAAAAAAATTGTAAATGAGATCAGACGATTTACAAAATTACCTTTTAAGGTAGTAAGTAATAAATTTGCTGGATTATCTGCCCATGATGCAGTAGTTAATTTTTCAGGCACACTTAATACTCTTGCTGTTTCTTTAACTAAAATAGCTAATGATATAAGATTTTTAGGTTCAGGTCCCAGGGCTGGTTATGGTGAATTAATTTTGCCGGTAAATGAACCTGGTTCATCAATAATGCCAGGCAAAGTAAATCCTACACAGTCTGAAGCTGTAACAATGGTGTGTGCAAAAGTCATAGGAAATCATAACAGTGTAACTTTCGCAGGTTCAAATGGTCATTTCGAATTAAATGTCTACAAACCTTTGATTGCAGACAATACATTGCAGTCGATAGATATTTTGTCTGATAGTATTAATAATTTTACAAAATACTGTGTTAAAGGAATAAAAGCAGATAAAGAAAAAATTAAATATTATCTTGAAAATTCTTTAATGATGGTCACAGCTTTAGCTCCACATATAGGCTATGATAATGCAGCAAAAATAGCCAAAAAGGCGTTAAAAAATAAATCTACGTTAAAATTGGAAGCAATCAAATCAGGCCTTGTTGATGAGGAAAAATATAATAAAATTGTAGATCCTTCAAAAATGATTAAACCTAATTAATATTTTTAAACTCATCAATAATTATATTTCGAAATTTTTGAAAATTATCAAAATATTTTTTTTCAACAGAACTCAAACCAATCTCATCAAATATAAAATCAGTTTTTTTATTCAAAAAGAAATTTGAAATTGAATATGTGTCTTTATATATATCTTTTTCTAAAATAAGATAAATTTTATTTATTTTTACTCTATTTTTTTTGGGTACTAAAAATCTTCTATAAAACTCCTCTTGATTTTCAATTGTAATTTCAAGATTTGACGCAAAAATTGTGCTTTGACCATTATTGTAAAAAAAGTGGTCTACACTTTTAATTTTACCTATTTTTCTTATATTCAAAAAATTTGAAGTAAGTTTAACATCTGAATTATAAAAATTGAAATTAAGTAATCCAGAATTTAAATAAGCATTCTCAATATTTTCTAGATTCACATTTAATTTACCGTTGAGGTTTGGGTGCAATTTACCTTTATTATTGAAATAATATGTTAATAAAATTTCAATAAGTTCATTAATTTTTTGTTTTTTTAAGTTTGTATTAGCCTCAAAATAAAACGGGTCTAAGCTAATATTACTATCTAATGAAAAAAAATAATTTGGGTTATCTTTAATATTTAAAGTTATATTTTTATCGTCATACAAATAATTGACTATAAATTTATAATTTAAAAAAGTTGATGATAATTCACCAATTTTTTGGTTTTGATTATCTAAGTCTAAGTTGTTTTGAAATAGAATTTTAGGACTTTTAAATTTTAATGAAAAATTAGATTGATGTTCGTTTTTTAATAACTTTTTCCAGCGGAAGACATAGTCTGTGTCGAAAATGTTTCCATCAATATTAAGATTTTTTTGGTTGCTTTTAAAATTTGTAAAATATTTAAAATTTTTTATTGGCGAAATAATGGATGTTTCTCCTTTTGCAGTATTGTAAAAAAACTTTGAATTTTTAATTGTTAAATTATTTATTTTTTTAGAATTAATGTGCGAAATAATTAATTGAAGCCTTTTATTATCAATTTCAAAGTTACTATTTGTAATTGAAATTTTTTTTATATTTATTTCTTTTTTGTATAGATCGATTAGAGATATATATATTTTTAAATTTTTTAAATTTGTTATTTTGCTGTTTATGTTTTCGCTTAAAAAAAGTTCAGAATTTTCCATAGTTAAATGAGGTGATGGAACAAATCTGTATGAGATATTATCTATATTTTTTATTTTAAAGCTAAAATTTGATTCGATTGTATCAAGCAATTTATTTTCTAATTTAGCATAGTCATATGTAGTTGGAATAGATAGAAATAAAACAAATGAAAAAAAAAGTCCAAAAACTATAAAAATTGTTGGAAAATTATATTTCTTTTGGAAAATATTTCTCATAGGATTTTAAAACTTATACTATAGAAATAAAAATAATATGAAAAATTTAGATTATATAAATTCACTTAATAAAGAACAGCTTGAAGCAGTTTCATACCTAGATGGGCCTTTGCTAATAGTGGCTGGAGCTGGTTCTGGTAAGACAAAAGTTTTAACCACTAAGATTGCGCATATCATTAACAATAAACACGCTTTTCCAAACCAAATATTGGCAGTTACATTTACCAATAAAGCAGCAAAAGAAATGCAATCTAGGGTCTTGAATTTATTAGGAGGAGAAGCAACGGGTTTAGGTTGGCTTGGAACATTCCATTCTATAAGTGCAAAATTTTTAAGAAAACATGCTAAAGCAATTGGATTAAATTATAATTTTACAATTATTGATCAAGACGATCAAATAAGATTATTAAAAAATATATGTAAATCAGAAAATATTGATATTAAGAAGATTTCACCAAACTATATTCTCTCTGTAATTGATAAATGGAAAAATAATGGTTGGTATCCAAAAGATGTTTCTGCATCTAAAATTGACAATCTTGAAAAGCAATTATTAAAAATATATAAAATTTATCAACAAAAACTTTTGGACCTTAATGTTTGTGATTTTGGAGATTTGTTACTTCATTGTGTAAAATTGTTTGCGGAGAACACAGATATTTGTGAAATGTATTCTAAGAATTTCAAATATATCCTAGTAGACGAATATCAGGATACAAACGTATTACAGAGTAAATGGTTAAATCTCCTATCTGCATATAATAAAAAAATTTGTTGCGTAGGAGATGATGATCAATCAATTTATAGTTGGAGGGGAGCAGAAATCAAGAATTTTTTAGATTTTGATAAATATTATAAAGGGACAAAAATAATCCGATTAGAAAAAAATTATAGATCTACACAAAATATTTTATCTACAGCATCAAAATTAATTGAAAATAATAAAAATAGAGTTGGTAAAAATTTATATACAACTAGTGAGAAAGGAGAAAAGGTAAATCTTAATTGCTATAAAAGTGGTAAAGATGAAGCAATAAATATTGGGGATAAAATTGAAAAATTAAAAGAAAAATATAGTTTAAATAACGTTGCAATTTTAGTGAGGGCAATCTTTCAAACTAGAGAATTTGAGGAAAGATTCCTCAAAATTGGTATTCCATATAGAATAATAGGTGGAATAAAATTTTATGAAAGATCAGAGATAAAAGATTGTTTAGCTTACTTAAGAATTGTATACCAAGCTAAAGATGATTTAGCTTTTGAAAGAATTATAAATGTGCCAAAAAGATCAATTGGGGAAACAACCATAAAACAGATTAATGAATTTGCAAAAAAAAATAATTGCTCACTTATTGATTCATCAAAAAAACTAATTGAACTAAATAAAATCAAACCTAAAACAAAAATTGGTTTGCTATCTATTTTAAATTTTATTGAAAAATGGAGAAGAGATTATAAATTTCAAGGTAGTCATATAAAATTGCTTCAGGTAATTATGGATGAATCTGGTTACAGTCAAATGTTAAAAAACAAAAAAGATTTAGAAAATGAGAATAGATTAGAAAATATTAAAGAACTTTTAAATGCTATGAAAGAATTTGATAATTTAGAAAGTTTTTTAGAACATGTTTCATTGGCTACCTCAGTAGACCAAGACTGGGATGGACAAAAAGTTAATTTAATGACAATGCATGCTTCAAAGGGTTTAGAGTTTGATATTATATTTTTACCAGGCTGGGAAGAGGGATTATTTCCACACCAAAAATCAATAGAGGAGAAAGGTGAAAAAGGTTTAGAGGAAGAGAGAAGATTAGCATATGTAGGAATAACAAGAGCAAAAAAAATATTAAATATATCTTTCTCACTTAATAGATTTTATCAAGGTGATTGGATGGATAGTATTTCTTCAAGATTTATAGATGAATTGCCGGAAGAAACGATTAACAAAAATATAAAATTATTTGAGGAAAATAATGATTTTGAATTTAATCAAGATATAGAATTTGATAGCGAGATAAAAAGTCCTGGTTGGATTAGATATCAAAAAAGACTTAAATAATATGTCAAATCTAAATTCTATAAAAAAATATATCAAATATAATAATTTAGATGCTTATATCATTCCAAAAAACGACGAGTTTTTTCAAGAGTTTTCTCAAAAAAATACATTAAGAACTGTTACAAACTTTACCGGATCAGCTGGCTCTGCATTAATCACAAAAAAACAAAATTTTTTATTTGTAGATGGTAGATATGCTATTCAAGCTGTAAAAGAATGTGGATTAAAATTTAAAATAAATATAGTACCAAAAAATACTATAAAAAAATTAATTGGATCAAATAAAACAAAAATAAAAATTGGTTATTCACCAAAATTATTTACGAGATTTAATTTAGAAAATAAGTTTGGATCTAATTGTAAACTGATACCTTGTAATGAAAGTATAATTAATGAAAACAAAAACACTAAGCAATTTTATTCATTAAATGAGAGTATAACCGGCGAAAAATACAATAAAAAAATTTTGCGATTAATGAAAATTATTTCTAATAAAAATCTAGACAATATTTATATAAGTTCACCTGAGAATGTTGCATGGTTACTTAATATTCGTGGATATGATAACCCCTACAGTCCAATTCCGAACTGCCAGATTATAATTAATAAAAAAAAAATTTATTTTTTTTCTAAAGAGAAAAGTTGGAAAACTTTAAAAAAAGAAAAAATATTAAAGAATATTTATTATTTTAAAAAAAAAGAATTTTTTAATGTAATAAAACAGATTGAAGGATCAAGTTTTTTTTTAGATAGACAATCATGCTCAATTTATGACGAGGGATTGATAAAATCTAAATTTAAAGTGAAATATGGAGATGATCCTTGTTACTTGCTTAAATCCATTAAAAATACGACGGAATTAGAGCATGTAAAAAAAGCTCATTATTACGATGGATTAGCGTTTACAAAATTTATTTTCTTTTTAAAAAACTCAAAAAAAAAATTTGACGAAGTTTATTTAGAAAAAAAACTAGAAGTTTTAAAAAGAAAAAATAAAAAATATTTGTATCCCAGTTTCAAAACTATTTCGGGAACAGGTCCTAATTCTTCAATAATTCATTACAATTCAAATGAACGTACAAACAAAATTGTCAAAAAGGATGAAATATATCTTTGTGATTCAGGTGGTCAATATAAATACGGAACAACAGATGCTACTAGGACAGTATGTTTTTCAAAACCTAGTCAAAAAATAAAAAATATATTTACTAGAGTTTTAAAAGGTCATATTGCAGTAGTAACTTCAAATATAAAAAAAAAAACAAATGGAGCAATTTTAGATCAAAAAGCACGTTTTTGGCTAAAACAAATTAAATTAGATTATCCTCATGGTACAGGTCATGGAGTGGGGTTTTTTTTGAATGTTCATGAGGGGCCTCAAAGTATTTCTAGATACAACAAAACTAAACTAGAGCAAGGTATGATATTGAGTAATGAACCTGGTTATTATAAGAAAAATAAATTTGGTATTAGAATTGAAAATCTTATTTATTTAAAAAAACATAATAGTAAACTAATTTTTGATAATCTTACATTTATACCATTAGACATTGATCTGATTAATTTAAAGATGCTTAGTAAATTTGAGGCTACTTATTTAAAAAAATATCATCAAAAAATTTATAATTTATTTAAGACAAAATTAAATATTATTGAAAAAAAATGGATTTTGAATTTAATTAATCATTTTTAAGAATTCATTTTGTTTTAAAATTATAACATTTAATTCTTTTGCTTTTACTACTTTTTTTTGAGTAGGTTTCTCACCTATAATTAAATAATTAAGTTTATTATTAACTGAGCTTAATATTTTTCCTGAATAGTTCTCTATAATAGATTTAGCCTCGGCTCTACTAATTCCAGACAATTTACCTGTTATTAAAAAGGTTTTATTTGAAAGCTTACCACCGACTTTATTTTCAATTTTTTTAATTCTTAATATTTTTTTTAGTTCTTTTATAATTTTAATATTAATATCCTTTGAAAAAAATTTTTTTAAAGATTTTACTTGTGTCTCACCAATACCATCGATATTAGTAAAATTTAAAAAATTATATGAAGTATCTATTTTACATAAATTATCTATAGTTTTTATATTATCCGATAGTAGCTTAGCATTTTCTTGACCTATATGTCTTATGCCAAGAGAGAATATTAATTTATCGAGTGTGATGCTTTTTGCATTTTCTATAGAAAATTTTAAATTAGATGAAGATAATTTTCCCCATCCATCTAACGAAGATATTTTATTAAAATTTAAATGGAATATATCTTGTGGATATCTAATTAATTTCAATTCCCAAAATTTTTCTACAACCTTTTTCCCTAAACCATCTATATTAAATGCATCTTTAGAAATAAAATGTTTAATTTTTTCGATTGAAATTTTATCGCACTCATAACCTTCAGAGGAACACCTCCTAACTGCATCATATTTTTTGGTAAGCTGATTATACTCTTTGAGAATCTTTGAACCACAAGAAGGACAATTATTTGGAAAAATAAATTTTTTTGTATTATTTGGTCTTTTAGATAAATCAACTGATATTACATGAGGTATGACATCTCCAGCTCTCTCAATTTTAACATGATCACCTATTCTTATATCTTTTCTATTAATTTCGTCTTCATTATGTAAAGATGCATTTGATACCAATACACCACCAATATTTACTGGTTTTATTTTTGCAACTGGTGTCAATGCGCCAGTTCTACCAATTTGAATTTCTATATTCTCTATAATCGAAAAAGAACTTTTGGCCGAGAATTTATGTGCAGTTGCCCAACGAGGAGCATTCGATATATTTCCAAGTCGATTTTGTAGCTTAATTTGGTTTATTTTATATACTAATCCATCAACATCATAGTTTAATTCAAATCTTTTTTTTTCCATATATAAATGGTTATCAACAAGCTCATTAATACCAGAAATAACTTTATTAAACTTATTTGTTTTAAAACCCCAATTTTTTAAAGATAATAAAAATTCAGATTGTTTTTTAAATTTATTTTTACTAATAAAACCATAACTATATGCGATAAATCTGAGAGGTATCTTTTTTGTTTGATTTGGATCTTTTTGTCTTAAAGATCCAGATGCTGCATTTCTAGGATTTGCAAAATTACCCTTAAGTCTCTCAAACTCGTCATTTTCAATAAAGACCTCACCTCTTATATCTATATCTTTTGGAAAATCTTTATTTAGAATCTGTCTGGGAATATCAGAAATAGTTTTTAAATTTTCTGTAATTAGTTCTCCCTCAGATCCATCACCTCTAGACAATCCATATTTTAAAATTCCATTTTTATAGGTTAAAGAGGCTGATATTCCGTCTATTTTTGGTTCAACACTAAATTCAAAATTTTTATCGGATGAAAGATCTAAAAAGTTATTCAATTTTTTTTGAAAATTAATCAAGTCATCTTTCGAAAAAATATTTGATAAAGATAACATCTTTTCTCTGTGTTTAAATTTTTTAAAATTTTTTGAAGGTTTGAAACCTACTTGAAATAGTGGTGAATTTTTATCGATTAAATGAGGATTTTTTTTCTCAATTTCAATAATTTCTTTTTTTAATCTATCATAATCATCATCATTAATTTTTGGACTGCTTTTTTCATAATAAAACTTATTATGTTTAATCAATTCTTTAATTTTGGATTTATATGAAATTTTAATTGAATTATCACTCATGATTTAGTTAATAAGCGACTTAAATCTCTTTAAAATTCTATTTTTTTTTTTATTACTTTTTTTTAATTTTATTTTTGAATAACTTTTGTTAAATATTTTAAAGGATTTTTCATACCATTCTCCCGATTTATAATTATATCCTAATGTTGAAGCATATTTTTTTGCCTCATTCACTAAACCTAATTTATAATGAATTTCTACTAACCTATGTAGTGCTTCCTCTACATAAATAGTTCTTTCATATTCATTTAATATTATCTTAAATCTATTTATAGCAGGTATCCATTTTTCTTTTTCTAAATAATATCTAGCTAAATACATTTCTTTAGATGCTAAAATTTCGTTTATTAATTCAAGTTTATACTCCGCATCCGTCGCAAATTCACTATTGGGGTAATCCTTTATGATTATATTAAAGTTTTCCTTAGCTTGTAATAAAGGATTTAAATCTTTTTTTTCATCAACAATTTGCTCATAATAAGACAGAGCTAATAAGTAATAAGCATAGTTTCTTCTTTCATGAAGTGGATAAGTTTTTAAATATCTTTTGATTTCTGAAATGGAATCTTCATATAAACCTGAAATATAATATGTATAAGAAGACATTAATGCTGATCTTGGTGCCCATAGTGATTGTGGGAATAAAATTTCAGCTTCTGTAAATTTTTTTGCTGCATCAAATGTATTTCCTTGATTGAGCAAATCAATTCCCTCCTTATACGATGTAATCATTTGTGTATTTAAATCAGTCTCATCAATTTGCTCAATTTCCACGTTTTTTTTGGAACAAGAAAATAAAAAAAACAATATTGAAGATATTAAAATTATAATCTTAAACATTTTTAATTATTATCAGAATTTTATATAAATTCTAATTTTTAAGCTATAGATTTTAAATGATAATTATTTAGGAAAGCGTGAGGTAAATTCTTTCCTTTTAGCTCTATAAATGAAAAATTTGACTTATCTTTAAATATTTTTCTTAAAAGCTGATTTGTTAAACTATGTCCCCCTTGCGAACATTTAACGGATCCTATTATTCTATAACCCGATAGGTATAAATCTCCCATACAATCTAATATTTTATGATTTACAAATTCTTTACTGTTTCTTAGCCCTTTTTCGTTGAGTACAGAATTACCTTTAACTACAATCGCATTATTTAAATTTCCACCTTTTGCAAGGCCTAACGATTTTAGTTTTTCAATATCTTCAAATTTACAGAAAGTTCTAGAATTAAATATGTCGTCTAAATTATCATTTAAAATATTTACCTTATTTTTTTGTGTTCCAATTAAACAATTTGGATATTTTATTTCAAAATCAATATCTAGACTAACTTTAGACTTTTCAATTTCAATATACTTATCTCCATCATTTATAGAAACTTTTTTGTCAATTTTAATTAATTTGATAGGACTTTCGCTAATATCTATTCCTGAGTTTAAAATTAATTTTATCCACTCAATTGCAGATCCATCAAGTATTGGAACTTCCTGACTATTTAATTCTACAATTGCATTGTCGATACCTAAGCCATAAAAGGCTGCCATTAGATGTTCTATTGTGGATGCTTTAATTCCATATTCATTCTCGATAGTTGTACACAAATTTGTAGATGTAACGTTGTTAAAATTAGGAACAATAATATTATTTTTTTTTATGTCAGTTCTTTTGAAAAGTATTCCAGAATTTGGTTTTGATGGTGATATTGAAACATTCACATTTATACCCGTATGCAGACCATTGCCGCTTACATATGTAGTTTTTTTTAAAGTTTTTTGATTTAGTATAGACATTGCAAGTTTTTATTAAATTTGTCTAAATAAGTGAAAACAACTAATATTACAGTAAAATACAACTACTTTGAAATTAGATAAAACATTCGCTCAAAAAAACCTCTATTTTTTTGTTTTTTTGGTACAAAAACCACTTCATTGATTTGATCTGAAGTTGAGTAATTATATGCAGAGTCACAAACTATAATTTTATTTTCTTCAAAAAAATTCATATCATCAAAATAATCATATTCCTCTTTAAGATAAATAGAATTTTTACTTAAAATCTTAGAACCTTCACCTGTAAATATCAATATTGATTTGGAATTTTTCAATATATCATAATTTTTAAAATTTTGAAAACTTAAATCAATAATTTCTTCTATCCTAGCATGTATAATTTTAATTAATAAATCTTTAGTATCCTCATTATTTAGAAATGTTAGATTATTTTGTTTGAGTTCTTTTTTTAATTCCTCTGATTTAATAATATCAATATTTAATATCTTTGAAATGTCTTTAGTAATATTGTTGCCTCCTATGGGTATAAAATTAAAGAAGATTAAATCATAACCACTATATATGAATAGTGAAGTTTTATTCAAACCGATATCTAAAAAAACTTTTGTATTATAGTTTTTAAAATATTTTAAATAATGTGAAGATTTAACGTAACTTGAATTTAAAATATTATTAATAGAAATATGATTTTTTTTAAAAGTATTTTTAATATTTTGGATTATTGAAAATGGTATTAACAAAAATTTAAGCTCAACAACTAAATTTTTTACGAAACTTACATTTGGTAAGTATTTATAATCTTTACCATCAATATTGTAATTTGTAATAATTATGTGTTGGATTTTAAATTTAATATTATTGCTTTCAATTAATATTTTAGCTTCTCGAATAAAATTTTTAATTAAATTGTTTTCTATTTTATCGTTATCAATTTTTTTTTTTATTGATATATCTACAGAAAAACATTCTTTATTATCTAACATTACATCAATATTTTTTAAATGTTTTCCAATTTCTTTTTCCGTTCTTAAAATAATTTTTTTCAAATTATCCTCTACCACTATTGATTTAGCAGTATAAAAACAATCCTCCTCAGAAATGAACTTAGAATTTGGAAGATAATTTGCATAAACTCCTAATCGTAGTTTAGACGATCCAAAATCTATAATTGAAAATAATTTGTCATCAACCATTACTAATGATTACTTGATTTGCTACCCTTAAATCAATAATTTTCTGCTCAAAAGTATTATTATCTAATAATTTTTTTACCATCTTTAATGTTTGATAATTGTTTTTCTCTGGTAGCTTGATTAATAAACCATTATTTATTTTTATATCCCAGCGATTATTCTCAAAATAATAGAAATCTGTTATTAAATAATTCTCAAAATTATTTTTTTGTAGTTCTTTATATAATGATAAAAAATCATCTAGTTCAAATTTTCCAAAAATATTCGGTAAATCTTCAGGTATTTCCTGATTTACATCCTCTATAAGTTTACTGTTGTAACCTATATAATATAAATTCCCTTCAATTAAAGTTTTTCCTATTATTTTTGTGGATACTGCATAAATTAAAATTTCAGATGGGTATTTTTTAATAACTTTAAAATCTTGTATAATTTTATTAGACTTTATTTTTTCAATAATTCTTTTTTTTTCTAATAATAAGATATTTTGATTTATTAAGTAGTTTAATTGTTTAGATAATTTGTTCTCTAAAGATTTATTTTGACTAATAATTTGAATTTTTTCAATCAAAAACGATTTATCATTTATACTTTTAAATTCTATGTTTACTATAGAGCTAAGAAAAAATAATGAAAATAAATAAAATAAAATTTTTTTAAAATTACCTGTTGATTGATGCATCTTTTACTAACCAATCCAATAAATTAAAAAAACTAATTTTATTATACTTTGCTATTTCTGGGACTAATGAAAGTGATGTCATGCCTGGTTGAGTATTTAATTCAAGTAGATAAAATTTATTTTTATAAAATCTAAAATCTGATCTTGTTACTCCTCTACAATTTAATATTTTATGCGCTTTATAAGCAATATCCATTACCTTTTTATAATTTTTGCTATCAATTGTGGCTGGCATTACATGTTTTGTTTTGGCTTTTTTATCATATTTTGCCTGATAATCATAAAATTTTCTTTTCGGAATTAATTCTATAGCTCCTAATTTTTGTTTTCCCATAATTGCAGCCTGTATTTCTCTACCAGGAATATATTTCTCTACTAAAATTTCAGTGTATGTATTCAGTTTATTTATATTTTTAATAAAATTCTTTTTATTACATATATACACCCCTACACTTGATCCTTCGTTAATAGGTTTAATTACCACTGGAAATTTCAATTTTTTCTGAATTTTATTTTGATTTTTTTTTTTTAAAATTTGTGAATATTTAAATTTAAACCCTTTAGGTGTTAAAATACCTTTTTGTTTAAAAATTTTTTTTGATAAAACTTTATCAATCGCCAGAGATGATGGCCTAACACCTGAATGTGTGTATTTAATTTTTTGTAATTCTAATATTGATTGAATATATCCATCTTCTCCATATCTACCGTGTAAAGCATTAAATACAATATCTGGTTTTATCTTCGATAGTTTTGAAACCAAATCTCCTTTAGGATCCATCAATAAAACATGATATTTTTTTTTTAAAGATTTAAATACTTCTCGACCAGTTTGCAAACTTATTTGTCTTTCTTTGGAGTATCCGCCGGCAAGAACTAATACTTTTTTTCTCATTTATTTTACAACTACTACTTCCAATTCTAAATTAATATTATATTTTTTTTTCACTTTCATTTTTACAAAATTAATTAATTTATACATATCTTGAAAAGAAGCGTTATTCTTGTTTACAAAAAAGTTTGAATGATTGTTAGATATATATGCGTCACCAAATTGAACCTGATCTGGAACAGAATTTTTTATTAGTTCCCAGACCTTTAATCCATTAGAGTTTTTAGGATTTTTAAAAGTACTACCACTGGTTTTTATTTTAGATGGTTGAGAATTTTTTTTAATTTTCATTAATCTATTGATTTCTGCATCAATCTTGCTTTTTTGTTTTTTTTTACCTTGAAAGGTTGCACTTAGAAATATTAATTTTTTACTTAAATTAGTACTTCTGTATGAAAATTTTATCTTATCATAGGGAATAGTTTGAACATTACCATTAAAATCAATAGCTTGCACTGATACAACAATATCTTTGAATTCTTTATTATAACAACCAGAGTTCATCCTTATGCCACCACCTACTGTCCCTGGTATGCAAGATAAAAATTCTAAACCAGAAATTTCAAATTCTTTACAGAATACTGATAATTTTTTATCTAATACATTTGCACCAGCAATTACTGTATTCTCTTTAAGTAAAGAGATATTATTAAATCTTTGACCAAGTTTGATTATCACGCCATCAAAAATATTATCACTTATCAAGACGTTCGAACCTGCTCCTAAAACAAATATTTTTCCTCTATTTTTATATATTTTTAAAAAACTTACTAATTCTCTTAAATTTTCAGGCTTAAAAAATATTTTTGATTTTCCGCCAATATTGAACCAGTTCAGGTTTTTAATAGTGTAATCAAAATAAATTTTACCATCAATATTTTTTTGATATTCAATAATATCTTTTAAATTCATTTTAATTTTATTGAAAGTAACTTTATCCAATTAGATATAGATCCTGCTCCCATTCCAATTACCAGATTATTTCCATAAATATTGTTTTTTACAAACTTAAATAAATCTATTTCGTTATTTATCATAATTAGACCAACATTAGAATTTTTTATTATATCCTTTGCAAATTTTTTATAATCAAAAGTTAATTTTGAATTTTCACCTGCTTTATATATGGGACAAAGTATTAAATAATCAGCATCTTTAAAACAGGAAGTAAATTTTTTTCTAAGATCGGTAAGTCTTGAAACTCGATGGGGTTGAAAAATACAATAAATCTTCTCTTTCATATATACCTTTTTAACTCCATTAAGAACTGAACTTATTTCCGTTGGATGATGAGCATAATCATCCACAAAAACCGATTTTTTGTAGGTGAATATATGATTAAATCTTCTCTCTACTCCTCTAAAATTTCTTAAACCTTTTTTTATAGATTTATTATTAATACCAATAGAGTAAGTAACTGCTATAGCTGCAGTGGCATTTCTTATATTATGCAAACCTAATAGTGGTACAATTAAATTGGTTATTTTACTTTTTTTTTGCCCAGGAAGTGAAATTGTTAAGTTAAATTTTGAAAAATTTTTTGTTTGTTTAATATTATTTATCTTGAAGTTTGATTTTCTATTAATCCCGTAAGTTAAATAATTTTTTAATTTTACTTTTCTAAGCACATCTTTATTAAATTTATCATCAAGACATATGATGCTTTTTCCAAATAAAGGAGTTTTTTTAATAAATTTGATAAAACTATTTTTTAAATTATACTCTGATCTATAATAATCCATATGCTCTCTATCTATATTAGTAATTATTGAGTAAGTAATTGGAACATTTAAAAAACTACCATCTGACTCGTCCGCTTCTAAAATACACCATTCACTTTTCCCTAGTCTGGCAGAGTTTCCATTAGAGTTTAAAATACCACCATTTATAATCGTTGGATCTATGTTGGTAGATGAAAAAATAGATGAAATTAAAGACGTTGTTGTTGTTTTGCCATGAGAACCTGCAACCACTATATTTTTCATTAAAGAGACTACTTGGCCTAACATTTCACCTCTCTTATAAATTGGTAATTTTTTTCTCTTTGCCTCTAACAATTCTGGGTTATTGTTTTTGATAGCCGAGGAAATCACTAAAATTGTGGAGTTTTGAACATTTTTTTTTTTATGTCCTATAATAACTTCAATTTTTTTTACTTTTAATCTTTCAATATTTTTATTAACCGATATGTCACTTCCTTGAATTTTAAATCCCATGGAACTCATAATCAATGCTAAACCACTCATACCAATACCACCAATACCAACAAAATGAATTGTCTCTGTTTTAGCTAATTTAATATTCATTTACTATTTCAATTAATTTTTTATTTATTTTATTCCAATTATTATTATTTGAAACTTTTACAGTACTTTCATATTTATCTTTATAAATATGGTCATTTTTAGAAATTTTAAAAATCAGATTTAAAAGTTCTAGATCTAAACCTTTTTTTTGCCTAAAAATCCAACAGCAATTTTTTTTTTCATATTCTATTGCATTAAGATATTGATGATCATCTTTAGCGTAAGGAAATGGTATACC
>MDTG01021251.1_pt1 | contig 19655 bp, 18 predicted proteins | sample 811421 | NCBI WGS metagenome assembly MDTG01 (sample SAMN05326645, study PRJNA326480) | marine metagenome | isolation source: seawater | place: Pacific Ocean: South East | collected 2011
AACAAAAAAGTACCAAAATAATCATCATCACTTCTTGTAACATAAAGGCCTTGACCATCTAAAATAGTTGAGTAATCAGCGTTACCATAATTTCCACTAGGTGGATTTCCATTAGGTGGAATTTTGCCAGAAGTCATATAAAATGGTATTCTGTTCCAGTTATTGTATACTGTGTTTCCGCGGATTATCATTTTAATATCTTCTCCGTTATCAGAACTGTCAAGAGCTTTACACTCAGCAAAAACTATTGCACTTGAGGCATTTGATGTCCACCAGGTTGTGTTGTAAACTGTATTATTTTCGATTGTTATATGGTCACTATCATTAAATCTAATCCCTGAGCCAGTTGAATGATGCACTACGTTATTTCTAACAATTATATGATGATGAAGAAAATCTTGACTAAAACCTCCCCAAATACCAAAACTTGCGAAATAGCTGTGATTATAATTTAAATCTTCCTGATCTGCTTTTACTTTCCACTTTCTATCAGTAATTGCTTGATCGTATGTAATGGATGCACCTGGACCTTCAATTTCAAATCCCTCAATTACAACATAACTTTGTGAACCATTTATTAATATACCACCTCTACCGTCATATTTAATTTTTGGTTTATGTCCGGGGAGATTTCTTAAAGTAATATAATTACCTTGAGTTCCTGACTTATTTATAATTACAGCAGGTGGATTGTTCATGTTTGCACTCTTTGATCCATCGCTTGGATGAGGGTTTGCAGTACCATAATCTACATTGTGATACAATCCATTCATAACGTTTATGGTATCACCAGGTTGTAAGTTATCAAAAGCTCTATTTATTGTTTGAAAAGGGGAATTCTCAGATGTTCCTGAGTTGTTGTTGTTACCAAGAGATTTCGATACATAATAGTTTTTTTGAGAGAAAATTGAAAAGCAGACAAGAAATGTTAGTATGGACAAAAAGTTTCGCACAAAATAAAAATAAAAAAAAAGCCTGTGGAAACAGGCTTTTAGTCAAATTAATATAATTTACTGGTTTCCTAGAATAAGCGGAAGACCATCCTCTCCAGAACCTACAATCACAATTTTTGAATTGGGCGATTCTGATAGTTTTAAAGTTGCCTCGATACCTTTGTCTCTCAATATGTTCGAGGTTAATGAACTATTTAGAATTCTGTTAGCATTTGCTTTACCCTCAGCATCAATTTTTAATTTTTCAGCCTCTTGTCTTGCCTTTTCTAATCTAAAAACATACTCTAATGCTTCTTGCTCTTGCGTTAATTTTCTTTCAATAGCAGCTTTAATATTTGATGGAAGAGTAACATCCCTAACCAAAACAGAGTTGATCTGAACAAACTGTTCCTCAACATCCCCCTTTAATCTATCAAAAATTTCAAGTTGAATTGCATCTCTTTTAGTTGAGTATAATTGCTCAGGAGTGTATTGACCAACAACACTTCTCGCAACAGCTCTTAGTGATGGAATGATAACAACTTGAAGATAATTTAAACCTTTAGTTTGATGTAGTTTTCCTAAATCAGCAATTGTTGGTTGATATAATACGGATATGTCAAGAGATATATCCAAACCATTCGATGATAAAACCTGCATTTTACTTTCAAAAACCTCTTGCTGTTTTACATTATAGATATATAAATCATCCCATGGGGCAATTATGTGAAAACCCTCTCCTTTTGGTGGTTTATCTGTTACAACTCCACCTCCAAATGTTTTGAATAAAACTCCGGCTTCTCCATAGCCAATATTAACAAATGATTTCATTGCAAAAATGAATAATAATAAGCCACCCACTAAAATTGGTAAACCTAATTTCGAATAACGTTCCATATATATATATTTTTTTTTAAGTTAAAAGTCCACCATCAACATTGACGACTTGACCTGTTATGTATGAGGACAAATCTGATGCCAAAAACGCACATACGTTAGCAATATCAGCAGGGCTTCCAGATCTCTTGAGAGGAATATTTTTTATCCAATCTTCAGTGACTGTCTCAGACAAGTTGTCAGTCATTTCTGTGACAATAAAGCCCGGTGCAATTACATTGCATCTAATATTTCTTGAACCAAGCTCTAATGCAATAGATTTTGAAAAACCAATTATTCCTGACTTTGATGCTGCATAATTTGATTGTCCTGCGTTACCTCTTACACCAACAATAGAGCTAATATTAATTATACTGCCTTTTCTATTTTTTAAAAAATGCTTGAGAGAAGCTTTAGTCATATTAAAAACTGAGTTCAAATTAACTTTTATTACTTTATCAAAATCTTCCACAGACATCCTCATGAGAAGGTTGTCTTTGGTAATGCCAGCATTATTAATTAATACATCGATGGAACCAAAATCATTTAAAACATCATCAATTAATTTTTCACAATTAACTAATGATGAAGCGTCACTTTGATAAGCGACACATTTGTTGCTTGATGAATTTAAACTTACCGCTAAATCATTCGCAAGAGATGAAGATGATGAATACGAAAAAGCAACGTTTGCACCTTGTTTTATAAATGATTGAACAATTCCCTTTCCAATTCCTCTACTTCCACCTGTAATTAATATATTTTTTTTAGATAATAATTTCATTATTTCAAAACTTTTTTAACCATTTCCCCAATATTTGCAGGAGAGTCTACAACATGAATTCCACAACTTTTTAAAATTTCTTTTTTTGATTCTGCGGTATCATCCTTACCTCCGACAATAGCACCTGCATGACCCATTGTCCTACCTTTTGGTGCAGTTTGACCAGCAATAAAGCCTATAACGGGTTTCTTTGTATCTGATTTTTTAATCCAATTAGCAGCCTCAGCTTCCAACTGTCCACCAATTTCGCCAATTAGAACAACACAATCAGTGGCTTTATCTTCAAAAAATAGCTCAACAACATCGCGAACAGTCGTGCCAATTATCGGATCTCCTCCAATTCCAATTGCAGTAGATATTCCATAACCAGCTTTTGAAATTTGATCAGCAGCTTCGTAAGTTAATGTTCCTGACTTTGAAACCAAACCTACCCTTCCACTCTTAAAAACAAATCCTGGCATAATACCTACCTTTGATTCACCTGGGGTGATAACTCCTGGACAATTAGGGCCAATTAATCTACAATTCTTATTCTTAATATACGCAAAAACTTTGGACATATCAGCTGTTGGTATTCCCTCAGTTATGGCAACAATTACCTTTATTCCTGCGTCGCTGGCCTCCATGATAGCATCGGCCGCGAACCCAGCAGGTACAAAAATAATTGAAGTATTAGCATTAGTTTTATCTACCGCCTCTGAAACTGTGTTAAATACTGGTTTTCCTAAATGTGTTTTTCCTCCTTTTCCAGGTGTAACACCTCCAACAATATTTGTTCCATAATTTATCATTCGTTCAGAGTGAAAAGTACCTTCTGATCCAGTAAAACCTTGGACAATAATTTTTGATTTTTTTGTAACTAATACACTCATTTATAACTTTATTCTTTCAATGTAAATACCTTTGTCAGTATCAACTTTGATTTTATCACCCTCATTAATAAATAATGGAACATTAATTTCAGCACCTGTCTCCAACTTTGCAAGTTTCATGGCATTTGTAGCAGTGTTTCCTTTAACACCTGGTTCTGAACTTATTACCTCTAAAATAACAGCGGAGGGTATCTCGACAGACAGAATATTAGAATTTTCAGTATTTATAATAATAGTTACTAACAATCCTTCTTTCAAAAATTTAATACTTTCAATTTGGCTTCTGTCAACCTCAATTTGATTGTAGTCTTCATTGTTCATAAAATGAAATATATCTCCATCTGAATATAGAAATTGATATTTTCTGTTTTCTACTCTCACATTATCAATCTTGTGTCCGGAGGGGAATGTTTTATCAATTACTTTACCAGTCGTTATACTTTTAATTTTTGTTCTGACGAAAGCAGGACCTTTTCCAGGCTTGACATGAAGAAATTCAATAATCTTAAAAATATCACTATTAAGTTTTATGCAAAGTCCTTTTCTAATGTCTGATGTTGATGTCATTTAATTTTGTATATATCCTTTCATAATTCCTCTTTGAGAATTTTTAATAAATAATAATATTTCGTCCCTTTCCTTTGTTGCTTCAACCTCAGCCTCAATTATGTTTATTGCCTGTGTATTATTATACTTTTTTTGATACAGTATTCTATAAATATTTTGTATGCTTTTAATTGTATCGTTATCAAACCCTCTTCGTCTTAAACCAACAGAATTTATACCTACGTACGAAAGAGGTTCACGCGCAGCTTTGACAAAAGGTGGGATATCCTTTCTTACAAGTGAACCCCCCGCGACAAAGGAATGTCTCCCAATTAAACAAAACTGATGAACAGCAACCATACCAGCCAGAGTAACATGATTACCTACTGTGACATGTCCTGCTAAGGTTGAATTGTTTGAGAAAATACAATAATCGCCCAGTAAACAATCATGAGCAATATGAGAATACGCCATAATTAAGCAGTTTTTGCCGATTTTAGTACAATTTCTATGCAATGTTCCTCTGTTAATAGTTACACATTCCCTGATGATGGTATTGTCTCCAATTACAGCAGTAGTCTCTTCACCTTTAAATTTTAAATCTTGTGGCACTGCCGAAACAACTGCTCCAGGATAAATAGAACAATTTTTTCCAATTCTTGCTCCTTCCATTATTGTAACATTTGAACCAATCCATGTTCCTTCTCCAATGATAACATTATTACCTATTGTCGAATATGGCTCAATCACTACTGTTTTTGCAATTTTAGCACCCGGATGTACGTATGATAAAGGTTGATTCATATTATTTTTTCAAAATTTTTGCTTTCATTTCAGCTTCTGTAACAAGAATGTCATTAACGTATGCTTTAGCTCGCATATGACTTATTCCGCGTCTAATAGGTGATATTAATTCTAATTTAAAAATGAGAACGTCACCTGGTAAAACAGGACGTTTAAATTTTGCATTTTCAATTCTACCAAAAAAAGTTAAATAATTCTCAGGATGCTCAAATGTACTTAAAACTAAGACACCGCCAACTTGTGCCATTGCCTCAATTATTAACACTCCTGGCATAACGGGCCTACCTGGGAAATGACCTTTAAAATGTGGTTCGTCTGGTGACACGTATTTTAAACCCGTAATTGTATCTTTAGTTATATCCAAAATACAATCAATAAATATAAAGGGTGGTCTATGTGGCAAAACACTCATTATTTGTTCTTGGTTCATTATCGCTTTTTTATTAAAAAAACCTCTGTCAACCTCCAACCTTTCTTGTTTTTTAATTATATCTGATACTTTTTTTGCAAATTCTGTATTAATGTGGTGTCCTGGTTTTTTTGCTATAACTTTTCCTCTGATTCTTTTTCCAATTAAAGCAAGATCACCCATTACATCCAATAGTTTGTGCCTAGCAGCTTCATTTTGATAATGCAAATTTAAATTATCAAGTATGCCATTTGGTTTTACTGAAACTGACTTTTTGTTAAATGCCTTCTTTAATTTATTCATTGTTTCATCAGAAATTTTCTTATCTACATAAACAATAGCATTATTCAAATCACCACCTTTTATTAAATTATTTTCCAATAGTGTTTCTATTTCATGTAAAAAACTAAAAGTTCTGGCATTCGCAAAATCAGTTTTGAAATCTTTAAGATGATTTAATGTAGCATTCTGTGTTCCTAAAACTTTTGTGTCGTAATCTACCATTGTTGTTAGTTGATAATTATCGGATGGAATTAGTGTAATTTCACTGCCACTTTCTTTATCACAAAAATGAATTACATCCTTAATAATGAACTCGTTTCTTAACTTTGATTGCTTGACGATACCAGCTTTTTCAAGTGCTTGAACAAAAAATTTAGATGAACCATCCATTATTGGTGGTTCTTCACCATTAATCTCAATTATAATATTATCAACCTCTAACCCGACTAAAGCAGCCAAAACATGTTCTGTTGTCTTTAATTTAATTCCATCCTTCTCTAATGTAGTTCCTCTCTTTGTTTCGCATACATAATCGGATAAGGCTTCTATCAGTGGTTCACCTGGTAAATCTACTCTCGAAAAAACATAACCTGTATCTTCTAATCCTGGCTTAAAGGTTAGTGATACGTCTTTTCCTGTATGAATACCTACACCATTTAGTGTTACTTTGTCTTTGATTGTTGTTTGGAGGTTAGTCATTTTTTTTCTTTATTAATTTATCAATGACCCTCATAATTTTTGGGAAGTTTTTAAAATACACATAGGATTTGTTGTAATCCATGTAATTGATTGCAGGAAAACCCATGACCTTGCTATCTGAATCAAGGTTTTTCAAAACACCAGTTTTTGCTTGAATTTGAACCCTATCACCAATTTTTAAATGTCCAGCAATTCCGGCTTGTCCACCAATTAAACAATCACTACCCACAACAGACGAACCTGCAATACCAACTTGAGCAGCAATACATGTATTTTCACCAACCACAACGTTATGAGCAATTTGAACTAAATTATCAATTTTAACACCATTCATTATTTTTGTTGAGCCTAATGTAGCACGATCGATTGAACAATTCGATCCAATTTCGACATTATCCTCAATTATCACATTACCAAAGTGTATAACTTTTAAATTTTTCCCATTTTTATCTTTATTAAATCCAAAACCATCAGAACCTATCACAGTACCAGAATGAATTATGCAATTATTTCCAATAACACTATCATTATAAATGCTAACATTGGAGAAAATTTTACAATTTCTTCCAATCTTTACATTTTTTCCTATTGATACATTAGAACCAATATTTGTGTTATTGCTAATTTTAACATTGGCTTTAATTACTGTATAAGAGCCTATGTATGCACTGCTTGATATTTGGGATGTTTTATTTATTTCTGCAGTTTTTGAAATTCCAACCTCAATTTCATTTTTACTTTCAAAATATTCTAAAAGTTTTGAAAAGGCAATATTAGGATCCTGCACTCTTATCAATGTGGAATTAATTTTCTTTTTTAGTTCAAAATTTTTATTTACAATTATTATTGAAGCATTAGATGAATATAAATATTCGCTGTATTTGGGATTACCTAGAAAGGAAAGTGAATTCTTATCACCGTTTTCTATCTTCGACAATTTTGTAATTATCGATTTTTTATCACCATCTACAACACCATTTACGATACCTGCAATGTCAGTTGCACTTAATTTCATCTGGGCAAAAATAAAAAAATTAATTTTGAAAAAAGGATAATGGAGAATTAGTCATTAATTTTGTTTGACGTGCAGTTCAACTACAGTTATAAAAATATTAATTATTTTGTTAAAAAAATTATTCCATTTTTAAAGAATAAACTGATTTTAATTGAGGGTGATCTTGGAGCTGGCAAAACAACACTGATAAAAGAGTTTTGCAAAGAACTAGGGTGTAATAATCCTGTAACGAGTCCAACATTCCCTATACTCAATATTTACAATGTTGATAAGAAAAAAATTTATCATGCAGATTTATACAGAATAAATACTTTTAATGAATTCAACGAATTAGGTTTCTATGAAATGATGGAAAAAGATGATTGGTTTTTTATTGAATGGCCAGAATTATTATATAATTTAATTGATATTTCATACACTAAAATTAAAATCAAATATGTTGATAATAATAAAAGGATTGTAAATTTATCTTTTCATGAATTTTAACAAAAGACTGAAACTTTATATGTTCGGATTTATTTTCGGATGTTTATTTGTTATGTTCATTTATAACAAAAAAAACTCTGAATTTAACTATTTACCAAATGACAGGGTTATTGCTGATTTTAAAAAGAAAGTCATCTATCTTGATAGTAGTTTTTATGGATTGGATACAATTAAACTATTAAACAATTCTAAAGTTATTTTTTCAAAAAGTTTTATTAATAAAAATGATTGTAATAATTATTTTATTGAAACAGCCGTTAGAAATGTAAAACATAGCTTTAGCGCAATTAGTTGTGGTGAGAAGGTTAGATTTGAAAATCTAATTATTTCTCCTTAGCATCTCCTTTTTTAAATATTTCAATTCACGATTTGTTTGCCCCCCTATTGATGAATTTTCTTCAGCTCTTCTAATTAAATATGGAATAAGATTTTTAACTGGTCCAAAAGGTAAAATTTTTGCCACATTATAGCCTTTTTTTGATAAATTAAAAGTTATATTATCACCCATTCCGTAAAGTTGACAAAACCAAATATTATCTGAATTGTTTTTTATCGAATATTTACTCATTAAATCTATAACAAGATAATTAGATTCCTCATTGTGACTTGCAATAAAAATATCAACAAATGATAGGTTTTTAAACAAAAACCTTAAAGCTTTGTTAAAATTATCATCGGTTTCCTTTTTAGTATTACATATTGGCGATCGGTGGCTGTTTTCCAATGCTATATTTCTCTCTTTTTCCATATATGCTCCTCTGACCAGCTTAAATCCCAGCCTGTAACCTTTTCTCATGTCTATTTGCTTCCTTAAATACTCAATTCTATCCCATCTATATAATTGAACGGTATTGAAAATAATTGCTTTATTACCATTATTATATTTTTTCATCATTTTTAATACTAAATCATCAATGGCATTTTGAACCTCATTTTCTTCGGCATCTACTAAAATTTTAACTTTCTGTTTTTTAGCATAATTAAATATTTTATCAAATCTATCCTCAACCTTTAACCAGCTTAAATTTTCTTTATCATTTAGGCATTCATTAGCTGATTTCTTCTTGAATAAGTTATAATTTCCTATTGAAGTAGGTTTAAAAACTGAGAAGGGTAAGCCATAATCACTTGAGAGTTTAATAATTTTTAACTTTTTTTCAAAAGCATTATTAAAATCTAATTCCGAGTCTAATGATTCTACAGAATAGTCTAAAATAGAAAAAACATTTTTTTTCTTCATTTTTTTTATAATTTCTAAACATTCATTGATACTGACTCCACCACAAAATTGCTCATATATTGTAGCTTTTAAAACCCCTTTTATAGGAAATCCAATCTTAAGAAATAACAGGGTAATAGTCGACAGTATTTTCACCAAAAATTTTTTTGTGATAAACCAAAAAAGAAAAATAGATTTCTTAATCTGTACAGTTTTTTTTAAACTAAAAGCAACCTCAGTATTTTGAAATAAGCTAGACATTAATTCAAATTTAAACTTAATTGTTCTTTTTTTAAAATGTTGTTTCTTTGCATAATCACAAAAATGGAAAAATTCACTGCAGATAATTATACTATTGAATTTGTATCAGGTTACAAATCTTTAATCAATATAATAGATAAAAAAAAATATTCAAAAATTTTTTTGCTGGTTGATCAGAATACTGAAAAATATTGCTCAAATATTTTCAAAAGAAAATCAAAATTAAAACCAAACCTAATTAGAATAAACTCTGGAGAGCAAAATAAAAATATTAGTTCTTGCATTAAAATTTGGAATTCATTGATTGATTTAAATGCAGACAGAAAGAGTCTTTTAATTAATTTAGGTGGAGGTGTTATAACTGATATTGGAGGTTTTTCTGCAAATACGTTTAACAGAGGAATTGACTTTATCAATATTCCAACTACCCTGCTTTCTATTGTTGATGCATCTGTTGGTAGCAAAACTGGTATCAACTTCCAAGGTATAAAAAATAAAATTGGGACATTTTATGATCCAAAACTAGTGATTATAGACCTTGATTATCTAGATACACTCGATCAGAGGCAATTAAATAGTGGTTATTGTGAAATTATTAAACATAGCTTAATATCAAAAACCAAATCAAAATTTGATAAACTGACCGATTGTGATAAAATTGATTATTCATTAGATATCATAATTAATTCAATAAAAATTAAAAATAGTTTTGTTTCAAAAGATAAATATGAAAAACAGCTTAGAAAGGGTCTAAATTTTGGGCATACTGTTGGTCACGCTATAGAAACCTATTTTATGTCAACTGAGCATAATCTACTTCACGGTGAATCAATTGCAATCGGAATAATAGTAGAAAGTTATATATCTTCGCTGGTTTGCGGTTTAGATATTAAAATAGTTGACAAAATTAAAAATCATCTATCAAAAATATTTACAAAAGTTGAGTTCAATCCTAATTCAATAAGTAATATCATAAAGTTAATGGGCTATGATAAAAAAAATATTGGAGATAGGACGAACTTTGTGCTTCTTAAAGGAATCGGTGATTTAGTTTTCGATAGTGATGTTCCTAGATCTACCATTTTAGATGGTTTTAATTATTATAGCCAAAATACTTTAAGCTGAGTTCCTACTTGCATTGATATTACCGAAAAGGGATCTAGTTACAATTTTTTCATATTTATCAATTTGATCAACATTTTTAGTGTTATTTTTTTTTAAGAGGTTTATTTTTTGAAGAGCATATTGTTGAATAGTTACTAAAGGTAAAATTATTTTTTCTCTTACATCAACAGAAGCTTTATTAGCAGGCTCATTTTCCATTAAATTTCTGTAACCAGTAAGTTTTAATACCATTTTTTTTGTTAGTAAATATTCATCGAATATTATATTCCAAAATTCACCGTAAATTTCATTTTTAGACATGTATGCGGTAAGATCAAAAAATGACTTATTTAAACTCATCATGCTGTTTGAGACTAAAGCTCTAAAAAATGGAACTTCCTTAAAAAGTTTTTTAACAGATTTAAAATCATTTTTTTTATAAAATTCATTGAGTGCAGTTCCTAGACCATAAAAACCCGGAACATTTTGTTTTAACTGCGCCCAACTCCCGACAAATGGAATTGCTCTTAAATTATCAAAATTAAATTTAGTGTTATCACCGTTCCTCCTGGAAGGTCTGCTCCCAATATTAGTCTTAGAATAATATTTAATTGTTGTCATATTTTCCAGATACCCTAAAAAATTTGGATGGTTTTTAAATTTTTTATAAGATTTATAACTATCATTTGAAAGTTGTTCTAAAACTTTTCTATTTTCCTTACTAAAAGTTTCTATCTGTTTATTTTTCTTATTTTTAACAGCTGAACTAACCAATTGTTCTAAATTATATTTACATGAATCAATAGTTCCAAAATTGGAGCTGATTGTCTGACCCTGTATTGTGATCTGAATGTCATCAGACTCAACAAGACTCCCTTGAGAACTATAAAATTGGTGTGTATTTCCTCCTCCTCTTGCGGGTGGACCACCCCTACCATCAAAAAACTTAACTTTTACTTTGTGCTTTCTAGCAACTTTTGTCAGTCTTTCCTTGGCATTTAAAATTTTCCAATTTGCTGTTAAATAACCACCATCTTTTGTTCCATCTGAAAATCCTAACATAATTGTTTGTTCATTATTTCTGAATGATAGGTGTTTTCTGTAAATAGGATTGGAGTAAATCTTTTCCATTATTTCAGGGGATATTTCAAGGTCTGAAATTGTTTCAAAAAGTGGGACAATATCAAATGTGTTTTTTTCCCAACCAGAAATTTTAAACATTGTGAATACTTCTAAAATATTAATTGCAGTTTGATTATTGCTGATTATGTATCTATGACAACCAGATTCTCCATTTGATTTTTGAATTTTTTTCATAGCTCTGATTGACTCTAATGTTGATGAAACCAATTTATCATCAAAGAAAGACGGTTTATATTCGTTAATAATTAATGATAAAATTTGAGATTTTTTTAGATAATCAGAATCAACATATTCGCTAAAGTCTTTGCATTTTATTTTTTTGATAATCTTACTAAAAACATATGAGTGAATTCTTGAATCTTGTCTTATGTCAAGCGTTGCAAAATGGTAGCCAAAAATTTCAACCTTTAGAATAAAATCATCAAGTTGTTCCAAAAATAATGATTGATGTTCATCGATTAGTATTTTTCTAATTCTTTTTAACTTTAATTTTAAATCATTGAGTTTAAGATCAACATTAATAGTATCTTGATTCATGCTTTTATAAAGTCTATCTTCAATTTCTGATATTTCAGATTCTATATTTTTGAAGGTTAACCTTCTCCTTAATTTTCTAACGTCACGGTAGTAGTTTTTTAGAATATCAGATCTTAATTTAAAGGCTGTTTTTAACGTTATTTTTGTTGTCACGAATGGATTTCCGTCACGATCTCCACCTGGCCAAAACCCAAGAGAAATTAGATTAAAATTTTTAAAATTATTTTCAAATATGTTTGATTTTACATATTTAAAAATCTCAGCAATTGAATTATAAAAAACATTTTCTAGATACCAACATAAGCTAACTGCTTCATCATAGGGTGTTGGTTTTTTTGATTTAAAAAAAGGAGTTTTTCCAAGTTGTGATAATAAGTCTTTTATATTTTTCAAATCATTTTCTTGAATAGACTTTGATAATTCAGTTATAATTCCAAGAACCGAACCAGGATAAAATTGTGTAGGGTGAGCTGTCAGAACAGGTCTTACGTATACACTACTTAAATAATCAGTAAGATCTTCTTTACTGTAATTTGTTTCAAACTCTTCTTTTAGGTTCCTTAGAGTTCCAACCCCATCTAGGTTATTAATGTCTTTAAAAGATGCGTCCTCTATTGCATCAAATAAAACAACTTGTCTTTCTATATATTGTATGAACCTAAATAATAGTGAAACTTTTTGTTTATTGTTGTATTCTTCACAATACTTTGAAAAAAAATTTTCAATAATATCTTTAGGTTCAGACTTCTTTTTAAAACCTTCCTCACATAATCTTGTAAGAATTGGTAAAAGCTGTCCCGTTTGAGAAATTGAATCATAAGGAAGAGTAGAAAATACACTGTTGTATACATGGTATCTTGATAATACTTTTTCCTGAAATCTTTCCTTTTTTGTTAGTTTTTTCATAAAAAAACTAAGCTATTTCATTAAATATTTTATGCATTAATCTTTTTTTATCATTGATGCTTTCTTCTAAGGAAATCATGGTTTCTGTTCTTGAAACACCTTCAATATCATCAATCATAAAAATAATTTCTTTAGCATGATTGGTGTTCTTAGATCTAATTTTACAATATATATTGAAACGACCTGTTGTTATATGAGCTACCGTTACAAATGGAATGGAATTTAACTTATCTAATACTACATTAGTTAAATGTGTTTTTTCGAGGAATATACCAATGTAAGCAATAAATGTATATCCTAATTTCTTATAATCAAGCTTCAAAGATGATCCACTAATAATTCCTGCATCTTCCATTTTTTTAATCCTGACGTGAACAGTCCCTGCTGATATTAATAACTTTTTTGCTATATCTGTATAAGGAATTCTAGAATTATCAATTAATAAGTCTAAAACCTTGTAGTCAATTTCATCTAGTCTAAATTTCATGGTTATTTAATTGAGGTTTTAATATCAATATTAAGGATTTTTAAAATAATTATCAATAAAATCTACAATTCATTGAAAATTTTACACAAAAATGCAAAATTTTATTAATTAATTAAATATTACTCATTATATATTGTTTACATTTATATACGAAAAAGTGAAAAAATAGCAAAAAAATTAAAATTTTTTTTATAAATTTTTTAAATAACTAATTTACAGTGTTTTAGAGATATTTATTTAAACCTTTTGTTTATACTAAAGAAAGAAAAAAACTATATATTATTATTTTTTTTTTGTAATAAACTTATAATTTTTTACATTTGTAAACACATGTTAATTAAAGACAGGATTCAAGAAATTTTAAATACTAGCGGTCTCACAGCCTCTGAGTTTTCGAAAAAATTAAATGTTCAAAAATCAAGACTTTCACATGTTTTAAGTGGAAGAAACAATCCTAGTCTAGAAATCATTATCAAAATTAATAAGTATTTTCCAAAATACAGTTTGGATTGGTTAATATTAGGGGTCCATCAATCACCACCAACCTACTCAAATAATTTAGGACTTGAAGATATAACTAAGAAAAAAACCTTAAATTATTCAAACAAAGAAATAAATAAGATTATATTGTTTTATGGTGATAAAACTTTTGAAACTTTTGAAAAGTAAGTTTATATTAATTTTTACTTATATAATTTTATTTTCATGTGTTATTCCAGACAAAAATTGTTCTAATTTCAAAGTTGGTGAATTCAATTTTGTTTCAGAAACAAACAAAACTGTCTACAATTCAAGGTCAATAAGAAATGATTCAATTGAAGTCGAATATTTTGGAGCAACAATTGATACCTCTAAAATTACTTGGGTTTCAGATTGTGAATATATTTTGAGAAAGCTGAGACCAAAAAATATCTCAGAGGAAAAAGCAGTATCTGTGAAGATAATTAGCACTTTTGAAAATGGATATGTATTTGAATATTCTTTTGTTGGGGATATAGAAAATAGAGCACGAGGAAATGCATACAGAGTTAAATAAACTATTTACTTAAAAATTTAAATAGTAAGTTCATCGAAATGTATGTTAAAACAGATAAACTAAAAAAGTTTATTAAATCAATTTTGGTAATAATTAGTGCTATTAACAAAATAAATTCAATTGATACTAAAGTCATATAAAATCTTCTATTTTGAACAATACTTGGCTTTAAAGAGTAGAACTTTAAGTTGCTAACCATCAAAAATGAAAAAATAAAAATCAGACTTATCAAAAGAACAAATGTAAGTTTGATTGGTAAAAAAGGTATCCCCATAAAAAATATTCCAACCGCCGGGGTTGGTAAGCCAATGAAGTTTTTTGATTTAGGTGCATCATTAAACTTAGCTAGTCTATACATTGCAAATGGAATAATTAAAAATGATAAATATGGAATAAGAGAACTTTCGGTAAGCTTAATTTCCATAAATCTTTGACTATTTTGCATAATGTCAAAAACAAGAAAACTTGGAACGATTGCAAATGAAATTAAATCGGAAAACGAGTCGAGTTCTGAACCCATTTTAGATGAGTAGTTTATCTTTCTAGCTATAAATCCATCGAAAAAATCTAGAACAGATGATACAAGAATTAAAAAAAAAGCGATAAAGTAACTAATTTCTTTTGGAAATGTGTGGTCAAAATAATCAACCACAAACACCAATGCCAAAACGCCACATAATCCATTTAATATGGAAAGAAAATTTGGAAGTAACCTAATTAATTTCAAATGTTATTTTTAGTTTATATTTTAGTTGCTAAAATAATCAGATTTAATTGAAATTAAGAAAACATTTTTTTTTTAGTATTCTTTCAGGAACTATGTTAGCTGTATCCTGGCCAACCTATGGTTTATTTTTTTTCATATTTTTCGCATTCATTCCTTTAATATACCTAGTTGATAATACTAAAGAAGGGAAGATTTTGCAGTTAACTTTATTTTCTTTCTTAACATTTTTCACTTGGAATATATTGACAACTTTTTGGCTCTATTATGCTACTTTTTTAGGGATGTCATTTGCAATAATTGTGAATTCAGCGCTTATGAGCTGTGTAGTTTTTATATGCCTAATTTCCCGTAAAAGATTAGGAAATAAATTGTCTGTAATTTTTTTTATCTCACTTTGGATTTGTTTTGAAAAACTTCATCTTAATTGGGACTTTTCTTGGCCTTGGTTGAATCTTGGGAATGTTTTTTCGGAAAATGTAAGAATTATCCAATGGTATGAATATACAGGCACTTTTGGTGGAACATTGTGGGTTTTATGCTCTAATTTTATTGGATATTTTTGTCTTAGAAAAATTCAGCTTAAGGAAAGTTGTAATATTGAAATGTTCTCTCTTTCATTTGTAATTTTCACTCCTATGGTTTGCTCATTGTTAATTTATAAAAACATTACAATTCAAGAAAGTAAAATCAAAACCGTTATTGTTCAGCCAAATATTGATCCCTATGATGAAAAGTTTAACAGAAGCGACGAACAAAATTTAATATATTTAGAATCAATTTTATCGGATAAAAAAAATAGAAATTCTGTAGTTATATTGCCAGAAACATATTTTAGTGATGGTTCACAGATAAATACCCTCAGTTATTCAAACCTAATACTAAGGCTAAAGCAATTAAATAAAATTTATAACACTGAAATTCTAACAGGAATTGAGCTTTTTGAGATCTTTGATGACTCAGCTAAAGTTCAAAGTTTTTCAAATAAGATTTCAAACAATAGATGGCTTGATCTTTTCAATGGTTCATTATTTGTCTCAGATAATATTGAAATATATAAAAAGTCAAAATTAGTGGTTGGTATTGAAAAAATGCCATATAAAAATATCCTAGAGCCTTTACTCGGTTCCTTTTTAATTGATTTTGGAGGACTTTCTTATTCAAGGGGAAACCAACCGGTTAGATCTGTTTTTAACTCCAAAAATGATATTAAAATTGCCCCTGTAATATGTTATGAGTCTATTTATGGGGAATATGTAAGTGATTACATAAAAAACGGTGCAAATTTATTGGCAATTATTACAAACGATGGTTGGTGGAATAACACGCAGGGTCATAGACAACATCTTTCCTACGCGCGATTGAGATCAATTGAAACAAGAAAAAATATCATTAGAAGTGCAAATACAGGAATATCTTCAGTTATAAATTACAGAGGAGAAATTGTAAAAACTATAGCCTATGACAAAGAGGGACTAATAAATCATAATGTTGGTGTTAATAGTAAAATAACTTTTTATACACTGTATGGAGATTTTATCTTCAGAATATCTTTATTTTTTATTATTATTCTATCTTCATTTTTTTTCTCCAAAATTTTGAGTAGTAAAAAGTAATATTTTGTTAAATAAATATTGCAAAAGAAGATTAAAAAATTATTTTTGCAAAAATTATTTATCATGTATTGGACACTTGAATTAGCACAGTATCTTAGCGATGCGCCATGGCCTGCTAATAAAGATGAGCTAATTGACTATGCTATAAGAACAGGTGCCCCGCTTGAAGTTGTCGAAAATTTACAGGCAATTGAAGACGAGGAAAGTGAAATTTATGATTCTATCCAAGATATTTGGCCAGATTTTCCCACAGATGACGATTATCTTTGGAATGAGGAAGAATATTAATTTAATCATTTCAAATAATTAGAACTTCTTTTTTCATTAAATTTATTAGCTGTAATCAATGAGTTTATTAAATTCCATTCTAAAAGTATTCATACCCAATAAATCAAAGAAGGATTTAAAGGAAGCTGAGCCTATAATTAAACAAATTCATGAAAAAGAGATTGATTTAGAAAAGCTTGACAACGATCAGCTCAGGGCAGTCAAAACTGATTTAAAAAAAGAAATTACTGATTTAAAAAAGCCCTATCAAGATAGAATAGACGCAATCAATGATTTAATTTATAAATCTACCAACATTGATGAAAATGAAAAAAATTACACAGAAATTGATAAAATTGAAAACGACTATCTTGATCAGTTAGATAATTTTCTTGACGAAATTTTACCAACCGCCTTTGCACTTGTTAAAGAAACTGCGAAAAGATTTTCAAAAAATGAATTAATCGAGGTTACTTGCTCAGAAATGGATGCCAAGCTTGCAATCACTAAAAATTATGTTAAAATTAAAGGAGATAAGGCCATTTGGACTAACTCTTGGGATGCAGCAGGGAAAGAAATCGTTTGGGATATGGTTCATTATGATGTTCAGTTGATAGGTGGAATCGGTCTCCACAAAGGAAAAATTGCGGAAATGCAAACTGGTGAAGGGAAAACACTAGTTGCAACATTACCTGTTTTTTTAAACGCATTAACAGGAAATGGAGTGCATTTGGTTACTGTCAATGACTATTTAGCTAAGAGAGACTGCACCTGGATGGCTCCTATCTTCGAATTTCATGGATTAACAATTGATTGTGTTGATAGATATAAACCACACTCAAAAGAGAGAAAAGATGCTTATTTAGCTGATATTACATACGGAACAAATAATGAATTTGGTTTTGATTATTTGCGCGACAATATGGCAAACAGAGAACAAGACAGAGTGCAAAGGAGACACAGTTATGCCATTGTTGATGAAGTGGATTCAGTATTAATCGATGATGCTAGAACTCCACTAATTATCTCCGGTCCAGTGCCAAGGGGCGGTAATCATGAGTTTGAAATTCTTAAACCAAAAATTTCTTCGCTAGTTCAAATTCAAAAACAGCTCGTGACAAGAATCTTGGCAGAGTCAAAAAAACTAATTTTAGCTGGTGATAATGAAAATGGAGGTTTTAAGCTTTTACAAGTTTATCGTGGGTTGCCAAAAAGCAAAGCCTTAATAAAATTTTTAAGTGAGGAAGGAGTAAAACAGACTCTTTTAAAAACTGAAAATTTTTACATGCAAGATAATAATAGAGAAATGCCGAAAGTTGATGCTGACCTCTACTTCACTATCGATGAGAAAAATAATCAAATTGAGTTAACAGATAAAGGAATTGATCATTTATCTGACAATGTAAATGACCCTAATTTTTTTATACTACCTGATTTGTCATCTGAGATTGCACAAATTGAAAATGAAAATTTATCAACTGATGATGAAGCAAACAAAAAAGATAAAATTTTTAATGACTTTAATGAAAAGAGCGAAAGGATTCACACAATGAATCAGCTTTTGAAGGCATATACACTATTTGAAAAAGATATTGAATATGTTCTAATGGAAAATAAAGTAAAGATTGTAGATGAGCAGACTGGAAGAATAATGGAAGGTAGAAGATATTCGGATGGTTTACACCAAGCAATTGAGGCTAAAGAAAATGTAAAAATTGAAGATGCCACACAAACTTTTGCAACCATAACTTTGCAAAATTATTTTAGGATGTACAGAAAACTATCTGGAATGACAGGAACGGCAGTAACTGAGGAAGGTGAATTTTGGGACATTTATAAATTAGAAGTAACAGAAATACCAACAAATAAACCTGTAATTCGTGATGACAGAAATGATTTAGTTTACAAAACAAAAAGAGAAAAATATAATGCTGTAATTGAATGCGTAACAGACTTGTCTAATTCTGGAAGACCTGTTTTAATTGGGACAACATCTGTTGAAATTTCAGAATTACTTTCCAGAATGTTAACTAGAAGAAAAGTACACCATAACGTTTTGAACGCAAAACTTCACAAAAAAGAAGCTGACATTGTTGCAGAGGCTGGAAATTGCGGTATAGTTACTATAGCAACTAATATGGCAGGACGTGGAACAGATATAAAAATTTCGGATGAGATTAAAAACAAAGGTGGTTTAGCGATCATTGGAACCGAAAGACACGACTCTAGACGAGTTGACAGACAGCTTAGAGGAAGATCTGGGAGACAAGGCGACCCTGGAAGCTCTCAATTTTTTGTATCATTAGAGGACAATTTGATGAGGTTATTTGGAACAGAAAGAGTATCCAAAATGATGGACAGAATGGGACATAAGGAAGGTGATGTTTTAGAACACTCAATGATGAACTCAGTGATCGAGAGGGCACAAAAAAAGGTAGAAGAAAACAACTTTGGTGTAAGAAAGAGACTCCTTGAATATGACGATGTGATGAACATGCAAAGAGAAGTTATTTATAAAAAAAGAAAAAACGCACTTGATGTAAACAGACTAAAAGTTGATGTGGCAAATATGATTTTTGAGAGTGCTGAGAGCATATATTTAGATGCAAAAAATAAAAATGATTATAAAGAGTTTGAATTTAATTTAATT
>MDTG01342696.1_pt1 | contig 19655 bp, 15 predicted proteins | sample 811421 | NCBI WGS metagenome assembly MDTG01 (sample SAMN05326645, study PRJNA326480) | marine metagenome | isolation source: seawater | place: Pacific Ocean: South East | collected 2011
TAGAACTAAAAATGTAGAAATTAATAGAATGTTTGAAAAGGATTGCTCGTCCTTACCCATTGTTAAAATATAAGTAAATAAAATTAAAAAAAAGATATGTGCTGGTGCGTCGTTTCCATACTCACTAAACCTATTGTAGCTATATACCGAAACAATAAATATCATGAAGTAGATCAATGAAAAATAGATATTATTTTGCTTTAATGACTCCTTTAAAGACGTATATAAAAAAAAAATAAAAGACGAAAATATTAAAGCTATTGGAATTGATATACTTTGAATTGGTATTATCAAATTATTAAAAGCAGACGATATATATTGAATAATTGAGATATGTCCAAATCTGAAATGCAAATTAGACAAACCAATTATTATTTTATTTTCATTTAAAATACTTATAAAAGGTAAGTGATAAAGCCCCGCATCTGGCCTATTGACATTAGAAAATGCAATTAAGAAAAAACTTATAAATGTTAATATTATAAATTTTATCAATAATATTTTAATTTGATTATTCTTTAAAATGTCAATTACAAGAATTATAACTGATAAGAATAAAACTAGAGTTCCAATAATCTTATCTATCGGGTAAAAGAAATTAATTAATAAAATATTAAATCCCAAAAATATAAAACCAAAAAAAAATATCTCGAAGAAATCAGAAATTAAAATATTTTTTCTAAGAATATACTTGTTGAATGCTAAACCTTGTCCATAAATTACAATGGTTACAACAAAAATAGCAAAAATTAATTCAAACATCTTATTGATATAAATTACAGTAATTAAACCGTATTATATATAGTATATATCTAAACAGAATGAACCAAATATTATTAACTATAATTATACCTGCGTATAATGAAAAAGAAAATATTATAAAAATAGTAAATGAGGTGAATAAGAAAGTAAGTTATAGAAAGCAAATTATTGTAATTGATGATTTTTCAAAAGACGGAACTGCTGAAATTATAAAAAATATGAAAAATATAAATAAGTCAATTTTTCACCAAAAAAATCAAGGCAAAGGTGCTGCAATAAAATCTTCTTTACCATTCATTCAGGGAGAGATAGTTGCTATTCAAGATGCTGATTTGGAATATAATCCCAAAGATTTAAATAAGCTGGTCTCTGAAATCTTAAGTGGCAGAACAAATGTGGCTTATGGATCAAGGGTATTAAATAAAAAAAGGTACAACAATAAAGGTTTTATTTCAAATTTTAGAATTTTTGGTAATCATGTTTTAACAATTTTATCTAACTTTTTTAATAAACAAAATTTAACTGACGCCCATACCTGCTATAAAGTATTTAAAAAAGACGTTTTTTTAAAACTTGACTTAAAAGAAAATGATTTTGCTTTTTGTCCAGAAGTGACTACTAAATTGTCTATATTAAGTGAAAAGATAATCGAATTACCTATATCTTACAAAGGTAGAGATGTTGAAGAAGGAAAAAAAATAAGATTTAAAGATGCGATAAAAGCTTTAGTTGCAATAATTAAATATAGATGGAAACAATGAACGAAAGATTTAAATTTTACAAATATAATATTTTAAAATATCTAGATAAAAATTCTAAAATATTAATAGTTGGTGCAGGAGAAAATGATTTTAAGCTTTTTAAAGAAAGTATGTTCAAAAATTTTATTTGCTCAAATTTTAGTGGAAAAGGATTTGATGAAAATAATTTTAAAAAAATTAATTTAAATAAAATACACGAACCAGATGAGTCTTATGATTATGTGGTAGCTCATGCATGTATTCATCACTGCTCGAGACCTCATAATGCAATAATTGAAATGTATAGAGTTGCAAAAAAAGGTATCCTTGTAATTGAATCAAAAGACAGTTTTTTTATGCAATTAATGATAAAACTTAAATTGGCAGAAGAATATGAATTAAGTGCGATTAATAATCCCGATTCTTTTGACGATCAAGGTGGTGTGGATAATACTAATATACCGAATTTTGTGTATAGGTGGACAGAGCATGAAGTCAAAAAATTAATAAATTCTTATAACCCTAAATACAAGTATGTAATTAATTATGAATATGAATTTGAATATACAAATATTATGAATAAATTTAAAAATAAACTAATTAAATTGGTTATTGCGATATTTATCCCATCGTCAATTTTTATATTAAAATTAATATTTAGAAAACAGGCCAACCTTTTTGCCTTTTTTATTGATAAAGAAAAATCTAAAAAAAAAAAGCATATTTGGATTGATTAATATTTGATTACTCTAAACATTCTGGAAAAATATCTATTTTAAATTCATATATGTGCGCGCTATAAGATTTATTATACTTCATATTTAAAAAAATATTCCTTGTCGCTTCTTTACCAACGTTATTTGAACTAAATAATAAATCGCCAGTACATCTATAAAAATTATTGTAAGGATTTCCTGACTCTTCAATCTTAAACTTATCTTTATAAAATAATATATATTTTGGAGATAATTTAATTATTTCTTGAAAATATATTTTATTTTCTTCGAAATCTTTTTTGGAGTCAAGTTTTATGTAATATAAAAAATCCCCTGGAATTATTTTAAAGCTAGGCAATGAAATAGATCTATGCGTATAAATTACAGTATCATTAATCCCATTCATTTTTTTATTAGCCCATTCAGAAAGCTTGTAGCCGTTTGCAGTGATTTCTAGAACATTTTTTTGTAAATCTTTTGTTAAAGATCCACTGCTCAAAAATAAAGCGCTATATAAAAGAATAAAAAATATTAAAAAAGGCTGTGCAAGTGCAAAATAAATTATCAAAAAATTATTTTTTATTCTTTGAAAATGGTAGAAAGATAAAATTGATAACCAAATATAAGGTTCAATTATAAATCTACCACTTTGTTGACCCATTAAGAAAACAACAAAAATGTAAAAGACTGCAAATGAGAATATTTGTAGTTGTTGTTTATTTTTAATTCTTAAATATAAGAATAAAATAATTCCTAGACCAATAGAATTAGTAAAATTAGTGATTTTTGTCGGAATTAAAACATTAAACCAATTATTAATATTTAAAGAAAATAATTTTACTCTATCAGAGACTATAGAACGATAAAGATCATCATAACCATGCAAATTTACTGGAAAAGGACTTGAGAAAAAATTAATTAAATTAATTTCGTATATTAAATTCTTAAATAAAAATGTAGGGAATATTAAAACCAAAAAAGAAACCAAAGAAAGTAAAATAAATTTAATTAATTTTTCTTTATTCTCAATTTTATTAATTAAAAATGATACAAATAAAATACTTGACGACAACAAGAAATTAAATTTAGCTAAAAATGCATTTGATAAAAAAATTAAACATAATATGAATATAATATTACTTCCATCTTTTATGTGGAATTTACTAAAAAAAATAAATGTAAATAGAAATGTTAAACTTCCTATGTAAAACAGTTGTGGTTTAATTGATGTTGATAATTGAATAAATATTGGTGAAGAAATAATTACTGAGATAAATAATATATTTAATATATATTTTTTTTTATTTGATTTTTTTATTAAAAAATTTAGTGAACCATATATACTTAATAATCCTGAAAACTGAATAAGTGATGCAAACTGTTCTGATTTTAAAAAGAAACTTAAGGCTATTAAAACCTCTCCAGCACCAGCCTGAATACTATGAAACCATATTTTAAAATGAGGATATTGACCATAATTTAAAATGTAACTTCCGACTCCCGCATGATAATCTAAAGAATCAGCATTAGTTATTGGACCTAAAGATGAAAAAAAATATAAGATAATTGGTAATAATGTGGCGACAAAATACTTTATTTTTTTTTTGTTAAATGAGAACAGAAATAAATTGAAAAATGAAAAAAAAATTAAAATTAGTCCAATTATAAAAGATAAAACTTTAAATCCAATACCTGTAATAGCAGATAAATATAAAATTGGCTGTATTATATTTATAAATAATAAAATACTAAAAAATTTATAATTTTTTTCTCCTAAAAAAAAATTTTTTAAATCAAATTTTTCAATAATAAAGTTTCCTGCTGCATAACATCCATAAAAGAGAAAAATAGACAAAATTAGAGAATAAGGTGCCTGAAATATGAAATTTTGAAAATTTAAATTCATAAGCTAATTTTTAAAAACGATATAATTGTAATTATTTTTTATAATTTTTAATTTTTCTAGTTTTGTAGGTTGATTTAAATATCCACAGATACCAGAAAAATCTGTACAAAAATTTTGATACCCAGGCTCATGCAGAAGCTCAGGATTTGGCGAATAAATCTCAAAATTACTATTATTTTTAATTTTAATAAAATTTGAATGATTAAATTCTCTTGTAAATTTATCGTTAAATGTTTCAAAAACATTATAATTTTTTAAGCATAATAATATTAATAAAAAATATGGAATAGTTCTATAAATATTACTATCAAAATTGAATTTTATTTGCGAAATGTTTATTACGATTATCATATTAAAATATATTAAGAGAATAATTAATCCATGGCCATACCTGACCTCGGGTGCTTGCATCCATGTGTAAATCCCAGATGTTAAAAATATTAAAATTATAAAATTAAATTTATTTATTAATGATTTAATTTTTATTTTATTCAAGAAAGCTCCAAAAATTATAAATATAAAACTCAAAATGAAAGAAATAGATAAAACTTTTAAAATTGAAGTGTTCATAAAATAATCTTTAAACCATGGAATGAACCAATCAATAGAGTGGATTGTATAATCAAAATTTCCTGCGTTAATTCTTAATCTAGTTGATCTAGACCAAGATTTTGCTTCATTAAAAAAATAATCTACATCATTTATATTTGACCAAGAAAGATCTAAGCATGTAATACTTATTGGGAAAATTAGACATCCAGAAATTATTGAATTTCTTAAGAACCAAAAAAATGTAAATATAGTGACTATAATAAATACTTTTTTATTCACTAAAATCTCTTGCTTAAATATAACTAGTGGCAAAATCAATAGAAAAACTAAATAAGCATAAGAAATTTTAATTAAGATTCCATAAAAGACAAAAAATAATAAATAATAAAAATCAATAATTTTTTTATCATCTAATATTTTTAAAAAAAAATAAAAACTAAAAGAAAAAAAAACAATTCCAATAATATCACTTTCCGGTGATCCTAAGTGATTAAAAATTATTCCATCTTTAAATGGATGTATTAAAGCAAAAAAAAATAAGAAGCAATTTACAAATAGTATAAAAAAATTGCTTTTTTTTTTAAAATCCTGTTCATTAACAGCTTTGTTAAGAAAAACAGAAAAAACTATTAGTGAAATTAAATATACTGGATTGAATTGAAAAATATTATAATTAAATAGAGCCAGAAATTGGTGCCATATAGATGACATTGCGTATCTTGGCTCTAAATTTATTAGGCCAAAAGAAATCTTATATTCATTAATCCATTTTATTATCTGCAAATGATAAAATGGTGAATCATAATTCAATGAGTTATTGTGAGTAAAAAAACAGAATAAAAATAAGATTATAAAATAACTTTTGAAGTTTAATGCAAACTTATCCTTAAAAAAACTCCATACGAAAAGTGCTATTCCAAGTATAATAATAAAAGGTGTTACTAACTTTAAAGGTAAAAAAAAATTTATAAATAATGCTAAGAATGAGATTATAATTATTCCAACTATAAAGTCTTCCTCTTTTATTTTTGATTTACTCTCAAATAACTTTTGCTTGAGAACTGAATAACCAAAAATAGTTAAACTTATCATAATCAAATTAAAATACGATAACAACATTATTTTAGTGGTTTACCATTTATAACCTTTTTTCCTCTTTCTGATTCGTTATCAACCCAACATTTTATCATTTCTCTAGATTTAAAATATTCTTCAATAGAACCATTTAAAATTTTAAATTTTAGATTAGCATCAACCGCTTGGACAGGTAAGGTGCAGTTATTTAATATATTATACTTATACTGTATCTCTAAGAAATCGAACTGAATTATCCAAGTTGAAAAATTTAGAATAATAATAAAGATAATTTTATTAACTGATAAGTTTTTTATTAAAAAAAAATAAAATAAAATTAATCCTAATAATAGATAAGAAAACTCTGCTGGTATCCATAGAAATAATACAAGGTTTGAGATAAATATGTATAATATTACCTTGTCTGAAAAAAATGCATTAATAATTTTTTTATTTAAAAAATAAAATGAGATTAATATAAATGAAAACAATGTGAATAAATGAATTAACTTATAAATAAATCTTGATAATAGCCCATAAAAACCTTGTTCAATTGGCCTTGCTGCCGTAAACCATTCAAATCCAAATTTATGTGTATACCATACTGGCAGATAAAATAGTGAGGCAAAAAAAAGACAACAAACCAAAAAGAAAATTTTTTTATTTAAATTTTTGTTTTTAAGTTCGAATAATAATACAAAAACTATTACAAACAATGAGAAGTTTATTCTAGCACCTATACATAAAACAAAAAATAGCATTGCTAATTCATATTTTTTTTTTGTATAAAAAAAACTGCCAATTGCAAAAGGTGCTAACGACCAAGAATAATCGATAGGTTCTAAATTATCAAAAAAAATAATAGGATTGCTTAAACATAATACTAAAAAAATTGGTAATAAATCTAAGAAGTTTTTTTGTTTATAATTAAAAGTTAAAAAGATAAATATCAATGAGATGATCAAAAGTGAAAAAGTAACTAAATTTGCTAAAAAACTACCAAAGTAAAATGATAAAAATCCGATACCTATTTCTGAAACTGGATATCCCGTGAATCTTGATGTGATTATATCTCCATTATAATATATTTGCTCAAATGTAGTAATCATTGGCAGTGTATCCTCGTCACTTCCATAACCCCCTACATAAGAAAGGTAAATCCCAAAAAAAATTAAAAAAAGTGATGTTAAAAAAAATAATTTATTTTTTTGAAATTTGAGCATTTTCATCCTTAATGAATATTAATGATAGAATTATGAATATACTCAACAAAAAACCACCATTAAAATATCCTGACCCTCTTAAAAGTTGAGTTAAAACAATAGAATAAAAAAAAAAATTAATATTTAGATTTTTATTATGCTTAAAAAAATTGAGAAAAATGTAAAGAAACAGAACAAAGCCGAAAATACCAAATTCAGTAATTATTTTAGAAAAATTGTTTGAACCATCCTCTTTGTTTACATCCCAAGTCGCAAAAGATAAATCTGAACTAAACTTATTATAAGAAAAGTTGTAATTATTTATACCAGTACCTAAGGGATAATATTTGATACTTTTAACAGAAACGTCATAAGAATTAAGTACTACTTCACTACTTTGATTTAAAGAACCGTTTTCTAGATCTATTTTCCATACTTCTTTGATGTTAGGATCATTAAGATATCTAGACTTGAAATTAATATAGAGTCCCTCTATCGTTTCTGACAGCCTCATATTACATTGGGGTTTTGATATAATTAACACTAAACTAGTTAAGAATACCAAAATAGATAATATTTTTTGAAAATTATTTATAAATTTAAATTTTAATATTAAAATAAAAAATAAACAAATTACCGTTCCAACTAACATAGTAGTAGATATAAAGAGAAATAAAAAAGTTATAAGCAAAATATTTAAATATTTAATTTTGTTGTTTTTAATTTCCATAAATATTAAATAAGAAATGACCGCTGGAGCCATCATCCCAAAATGAGAATTTTCTGAAAAAATTTTTAATTTAACATTGCTAAACCAACCGTCATAACAATCAAAATTGCTATAGTTATAAAAATTATCGAAAATTATATTTTCGATAGTAAAGAACAGAAATAATATACCAAGAAAAAAATATATTATTTTATGTAAATTATTTAGTAAGAAAGATCTGTATAAAATTACAATAAGTGCAATTAATAAAGTACCAATTACTGCTTGAAAATTATTTGATAAAGAATACTCAAACAAGAAATTATTTAATAAAAGATGCAGTGAAATAAATAAAATTATCACAAGGAAATAAATTGATAACAATTTATTTAATGGTTCATTTTTTTTTATTAAATATATTGGAATAAGTAATATTAATAATAATCTTTCATCAAATGTACTCAATGATTGAGACCATAAAAAGAAGTAAATAGTAAAAACTAAAATAGTTAATTTTTCAAGCAAATATAAAATTAAATTATTTTTTAGTACCATTTTTTTTCAAAGTCCAATTTCCTAAAATTAGTAAATCTAAGTCAGAGTTTACAAAACAATCATATGCATCTTCTGGGCTCTCGCAAATAGGTCCGTTTATATTGAGAGAAGTATTTAATAATATTGGTATGCCGGTTTTTTCATAAAAATTTTTTATAAGACCATAATACTTTGCATTATTTTCTTTTGAAACAGTGTGAGCTCTTGCAGTCCCATCTACATGAACAACGGCTGGAATTTTGTTTTTCATATTTTCTCTAACTTTTATAACCTGATTCATAAAGGGAATACTCTGATTGTAATCAAAATAGTCGTTAAATTTATCTATTAATATTGAAGGGGCAAAAGGTCTAAACGACTCTCTCAATTTAATTTTTTTATTTATAATGTCTTTCATTTCTGCTCTTCTAGGATCAGCTAATATTGATCTATTTCCTAGAGCTCTTGGTCCAAACTCAAGTTCTCCTTGAAACCAAGATACAATATTCGAATTGATAAGTTCGTTTGAAACAAAATCAAACAATTCAATATCTTTATCAAATTTTTTGATTTGTATTTTATTGATTAAATTTTCATTTAAATTTTTAATTATGCTGTTTTCAATATATTCATCGGAGTATTTTGGACCTAAATAACTTTTTTCTAATTTTGAAAAATTAAAATTTTTCTTATCAAAATGATATAAAGTATCAAGCGCACTCCCCAAGGCACCTCCCGCGTCGCCACAATTTGATGGAATATAGATATTTTCAAAATTCGTTTTTGCGCATATTTTTCCATTTAAACTAGAATTAAAAGAACAGCCCCCTGATAACACTAAATTTTTAATTTTATATTTTTTTTCTAAATCAATTAGTATTCCGAATACTATTTCTTCAAAAACTTGTTGAGTGCTTCTTGCTATGTCCATTTCTCTTTTTCCAATATTTTCATGTGAATCTAAACTGGGTCCTAAAAGTTTTTCAAGCTCAGTCGAGAAAAGATCTTGATAGCTTGGAGAACAAGTTTCAAAGTTAAATGAGAAACCAATCTTTTGGTGCCTAAAGTATTTCAAATTCAACTTAAAGAAATTATCTTTATCTGGAACTACTATTTTCCTAATTTGATCAACGAACACTGGCTCTCCATACGAAGCTAAACCCATGAATTTGTACTCTTCACCATATTTTTTAAATCCAACAAATTGTGTCATTGCTTGGTATAAAATTCCAAGAGAGTGAGGAAAAATTGTTTTTTTAATTAACTTTATACTATCTTTTCGACAAAGATATGCTTCAGCAGTTGAAAAATCCCCTGCCGCATCGTAGGAAAAACCAATAGCCTCATTCATTCCAGAAGATAAGAATGCTAATGATATGTGACTTCTATGATGAGGAACATAATTTATTTTTTTTTTATATGTTTCTTTAAAGTTTTCTTTAAGAACTTTGTATATATCGTGTTTTTTTCTTAAAAGTGCTAATCTCGGTATAAAATTAACAGAAAAGATTTTTTTAAACGCATAGATTAACTTCTCCTTAATATTATAGTACGGATTAGAATTTAAAGAGATATAATCAACCTCATTGATTGAGCTGATGTTAGCTACTTTTAGACAATATTGTAAAGAGTTCAAAGGAAAACCTGCAAAATTTTTAATATGAGTAAATCTTTCTTCTTCACAGCAAGCTAATATTTTCCCATCTTTAATTATACAAGCAGATGACTCGGCGTGAAAAATATTTAGACCTAAAATTATCATTTTAAAAATTTATGGAATAAAAATATTGTAAAAATTGTTAAAATTAAAGAACCAAAAAACAAGTATGACTGTATTGGAACATACCCAAAATGAATTAATCGGTAGCAAATAATATGCGATATGAATGCTGTAAGAATTAAATTACCTGATGAACAATAATACACAAATCTCTCAAATAAAAAGAATATTATCGATAAAGCAATTAATGATATGAATAGGAAAGATTTTGAACCACCATAAAATAGAAAGGCAACAATACCGGGAACATGTATTGTATATTGTTCTTTTTTCTGATTTTTTTTTTTCCTATCAAAAGTTGCTTTAGAATTTTCATCTTCTAGAAGAACATATTTTGTATAGTAATGATTATAATTTTCAAAGTTTATTTTTTCATTAAAGGCTTCATTAAAATTTTGAAAATTTAGCTGATTATAAGAGGAAACTATCATTAATGACTCAATGCCAATAAATCTAATATATATTAGTTGTAAGGATTTATAAATAAATTTATTTGATAAAAAATTTTCTGAAATTTTATTGAGAACTTTTTCTTTGGATGTTTCAAAATTTTTGTCGAGTATTTGGATTTGCTCAGAATTTAAATTCTTGAGAAAATCTTTCTCGGTAATTTTTTCTTTACTTTCTAATTCAATTTTTTCATCTGTAAAAAAATATGAAGCTCTTATTTTTTCAACAAATATTAGCGATATTCCTAAAATAATAATCACACAAAAATAAAAAATTGATAGTTTTAATATTTCTAAAGTTTGATTTTTCTTAAAACTTAAGCTTTTAAATGTTCCATAAAATATAGAAGAAACATTAAATATCACAGCTCTACTTAAATAAGTAATACTTGATAAAAAACTTTCAAAAAGAATAATTATGTATATTTTATTTGATATTTTATTAAAATTATCAAATTCAAATTTAAGTATGATTGCTATTATACTGCCCGAACCAATTAGATAAAACCATTTATAAAAACCTGATATTAAAAATGGTACATCTAATTTAGATATCAATCCTTTTTGATAAATGCCAAAGTAGTAATTTGTACTTGATATAATAAAGACTAATAAGACAATTAAAGATAAAATTAAAAGTCTGTGTTCTTTATAAATATTTTTTAGTGTTTTATTTTGTAGGTGATGCTGTGAGAATTTGAATTTATTTATAAGAAGAGATGAAAAAGTTAAACTAATGAAAGGAATTGACGACAAAATCATTAATTCATTTAATTTTTCTCTAGAAAATTCAAAATTTTCAATCCCTATTGCTGGAGGAAAATTAATAAACAGACCAATAAAAAGTGTAAATTTTAACCAAAAACCTAAAAATAAATATACAGACAAAAACTTTTCAAAAAAAAACCCTTTTTTTCTAAAACTAAATATTGTTGAAAAAATTGATACAAAACTAAAAAATAAATAATAAATTTTACCACCTAAAAAATTTTGATATGCGAAGTAAAATAAAAAAATAGACACAAGTAGAAAAGCTATTAATAAGCTAATAATTAATTGTTTCATTTATTTAATATACGGTAGAGAGTATATTGCTAAAGAACAAATCGATGCAAAAAAATAAGCAAAAACAAAATACTTCAAACCTAAAGTTAAAAATATTGTTATAATTATACTTGAAATTAAAATGGAGTAAAAAATATCTAGTTTGAATACTAATTTAGTATCAACATCGTAAAAATAATTAAATCTCATCATTAATGAAATTATCATAAAAAATGAACCAGTAAGAGAAAATAAAATACAAGAAATTCTAGATGAATTAAAATTATTTAAGTTCTCAAAATTTTCAAATATCACTAAACCATAATAAAATATTATTATTATTAAAGGGATAGAAATTAATATTAATTTTTTTGGAAATATTTTTTTTTTTGAATGAATCTTTGGTGCAAATACATTTGAATATATAGTTCCAAAAAATGAGCCCAATGCATAAGAACCAAATAATAAGCCTGCAACGGATTTTCCAGCTAAAATAAAAATACTTATTCTCCAAATTAAATTTGCAATGTTGAGAGAAAATGAAGATATTATCTCAAGGTTCTTAGTGCTAATTTTGAAAATTTCAAAGATTAATTTAAAATTTAAAATATTGATTTTTGTATGATTCATTTCTTTTCTATATGAAAATAAATATGTGATTATAATAATTATCATGAGATAATTTATTAAATATAAAAAATTAAATAGAATTAATAAAATAAAAATTGCTATGTAAAAAATGTTTGCAAGTAATAATTTATTTAATATATAATTTTGATTATTTTTCTCTTTTTTTGTTAAATAAATTTCAGTAACCCATTGAGTGCAAATTAGTATGGATAATAAAAACAAAAATATTATATTTTCAAATTTAAATAAAGTTACAACTCCAAAAGATACTATTATGATTAATATAGAAATAAATATTCTGAATTGAATTATTTTATTAATTTTAGAATCATAGTTATTGAGATATATTAGAGATCTATGGTTCGCTGAAAAAATTTGGCATAAAAATAATGTAAAACTAACAGTTATCCCAATTTCACCCGCTAAATCAAGGAACCCAGCAAAAGACATCAATGTTAATAGAATTGTTGAGAAAAAAAAATTTACTGAGATACTTAAGCTGTTTGTTAAAAAGTTTAAATTAATAATTAGTTTATTTTTCATTTATCAAGTTAAATTGATTTTTGAGTTTTATATTTAAAAATTTTTTATTAATTTTTAAAAAGCTGGGAAATTTTATGAGTATTTTTTTTAAATATATAAAAATAAATAATATTCCATAGTATTTCGATAATATTTTTAAATCTTCTTTGATCTTAATATAAATATTATTTTTTGAGGTACTAAGACCTCCAGTTTTCATAAATACTATATGTTGATTAAAGTAAAAAAAATTTTTTTTTAATTTGCTTAATTTAATTAAAAAATCTAAATCTGATGAAATTTTATATTTTAAAGAATATTTTTTTAATCTTTGTATAATTTTTTTTTTAATAAAAAGAGAAGTGTGTGGGATTTTATAAAAATTTTGATTATTTAATGTTTTTGTTTTTATTGTCCAATTTCTCGTTATTGATTTTTTATTATCGTAAAAAGCCACATCTCCAGAAACAACTTCAAAATTTTTATTAAAAATAACGTTAACTTTTTTTAATATATCTTTATCTGTAAAAATATCTCCTGAATGAATTAGAAATATTATATCTCCTTTAGACATTTTTATACCTGTATTAATTGCATCATAAAGGGATTTATCTTTTTTTCTAAAATGTCTAACTGTCTTTGAATATTTTTTTATTATTTCCCAGGTTCCATCAGAGCTTTTACCATCAATTATTATATGCTCTTTATTTCTGTGAGTCTGGTTTTTTACACTTAAGATTGTTTTTTCGATATTCTTATTGTCATTTAAGACTGCAGTAATGATTGAAAATTTCATTAATAATTTCTAATGAAATAATTGTAAGTTCTCTCTATTCCAGACTTAAGAGTTATGTTACTTTTCCATCCAAATTTTTTAGCTACAGATATATCTAATACCTTGGTTTTCATTCCATTTGGTTTGCTTAAATCAAATTCGAATTTAGGATTAATATCAAGATGTTTACAAATTTTTTTTGCATATTGAATGATAGAATATTGTTTCCCCGTTCCTATATTTATAAAATCACTTTTTAATTTTTTTTTCATAAAGTAAACAGCAGCTTCAGCTAAATCATCTACATGCATCAGTTCTCTTTTGGCTTTCCCATTACCCCATAATTTGATCATTTTAGTTTTACCTTTTCTAAAATTTTCAATTTTTCTTATCAATGCAGGAAAAAAGTGTGAGCTCAACTCGTCAAAATTATCATTATCTCCATAAAGGTTGCACGGTACCAGAGTTTTAAAATCTGTTTTATATTGATTGTTATAACTCTCACATAACTTCATTCCTGCAAGTTTTGCTACAGCGTAAGGTGCATTTGTTTCTTCTAATTTTCCATTAAAAAGATATTTTTCTTTAAGTGGTCTTGGTGCATCCTTTGGATATGCGCAACTTGAACTAAAAAAAATTAATTTTTTAACTTTATACTTAAATGACCCTATTATTAAATTATTCTGAATAGATAAGTTATCACTAATAAAATCAGCTTTATTTTTCTGGTTTACTAAAATTCCCCCAACTTTTGCTGATGCAATAAAAACTATCTCTGGCTTATTTTTTTTTAAAAAGTTATATGTACTATCTTGGTCTCTTAAATCTAATTTATTACTATTTTTGTATAGTAGATTTTTATATCCTTTTTTTTTTAAAATTCTTAAAATTGCAGATCCAACCATTCCATTATGGCCAGCTATATATATTTTTGAGTTTTTCGAAATCATATACTAAAATTATTTTTTTAGTTTTTTAAATTCTTCCTCAATAATTTCCTTTATTAGCATATGAATGTCATATTTAGGTTTCCAATTTAGTATCTTTGAAGCTTTTTTGGAGTCACCCAACAAGGAGTCTACTTCAGTAGGTCTGAAATATTTTTTACTACATGCAATAATACATCTTTTATTTTCATCGTAAGCTTTCTCTTTAATGCCTACACCTTTCCATTTTAATTTAATTTTTAAATGTTTTGTGACTAAATTAATAAAACTTTTGATAGAAAATTGTTTACCAGTAGAGATTACAAAGTCATCGGGATTTTTTTGTTGTAAAATTTTCCACATTGCGTAAACATAATCTTTTGCGTGACCCCAATCTCTTTTTGCATACAAATTCCCTAAAATTAGAGGTTCTTTGGAGCCTAATTTTATTTTGCATAACGCTGTAATTATTTTTCTTGTTACGAATGTTTCTCCTCTTCTTGGGCTCTCGTGATTAAAAAGTATACCGTTACTGGCAAACATATCAAAAGCTTCTCGGTAATTTATAGTAATCCAGTGTGCATATAATTTAGCTACACCATATGGACTTCTTGGATAAAATGGCGTTTTTTCGTTTTGTGGAGATTTGGAAGTTTTACCAAATAATTCTGAGGTACCAGCCTGATAAAATTTTACTTTTTTTTTAAAATTTGAATTTCTAATTATTTCTAACAATCTTAAGGTACCCAATGCATCAGAATTAGCTGTATACTCTGGTTCTTCAAAAGAGACAGCAACATGTGATTGCGCTGCTAAATTATATATTTCATTAGGTTTTATTGAGTTTATTATCCTGAGTAAGGATAAACCGTCTGTCATATCTCCATAGTGGAGAAAAAAATTTTTTTTTCTTTTAAGATTTTCCTCATAAATATGGTCAATTCGCTCTGTGTTTATTAAGGATGTTCTTCTTTTTATTCCATGAACTATGTAATTCTTGCTCAATAATAATTCAGATAGATAAGAACCATCTTGTCCCGTAACACCAGTAATTAAAGCAATTTTTTTCATACAGAACTTTTACTTTTTATATAACTAAAACTCAACATAAGCCAAAAAGTGGATGAAAACCATGTAGAAATTATTGATCCTGAGGGCTTAATCGGCATCATATATCCCAATAATATAGAAAATAAAAATAAAACGTAAATTCGATGATTTGTTTTTTTTATTGAATCTTTAACGACATATACAACTAGGAAAATATAGATTAATAACCCCAATATTCCTTGCTCTGAAAGAATTTCAAGGATGTAGTGATGAGGGTGGGTTGAACAACCATCTTTTTTTGCAGCTTCTTTTTTTAATTTTTGGGTAAATAAATATGAATAATTTTCACATTTTATTCTGAACTGCTTGAAGCCGTGTCCATTGATTGGCTTTTCTTTAAACATTTCAATTGCGGTTGTAAAATGCATGCCCCAGTGGGTATTATTCATAAAGTGTTTATATGATATTTGATTAATATTTTTATCTTGACCTGTTGTTGTGTCAGTTAATACTCTTAAGGGGTAATCATAATATCTTAATTTTAATTGATTACTCGAATTAATACCTATTAGAAATAAAATTAATATTGCAAACGCTAAAAAAAAAAACTTTTTTCTCAAACTTTTTATAAATAGAAAAATAAAAAAAACTGAAATTAAGAATATTAACAATGAGCTTCTTTCACCTGTTATAAAAATTGCAAAAAATAATAATCCTAAAAATATTAATAAAATATAATCATTTTTATTTTTAAAATTATAAAAGAGAATAATAATTAAAAAACCAAATGAGGATAAATAACTTCCTAAAACAAGTTCTTGATTAAATATACCAGAATATCTCTCATACAAGTTTTCATTTTGACTATATAAACCGGGCTGAAAACCAATTAAGTTTACATCAAAGGTATATTGATAAATTAAATCTGTAAATATAAAGAGTAAAATTACTAAATAAAATTGTGATATTTTATAATAATTAAATTCCATAAATTTAAAGAAATATTTAAAAACTAAAGGTAATAGTAAAAATCTGATATAATACAAACTTTTTTCAAAATATAAAAAATTTTGACTTATTATATTATTTAATATTTGAAAAAGTAAAAAAAACACCAATAAAATTAGATATTCTTTATTTTGTTTTAAAAAATCAAATTCTCTATTAAACACGATATGAATGATAAAAATGAGATTTAATAGAAATATAGAGATATTTAAAATTGCACTACCAAAAATAAATAATATGGGTAATGATATTACTATATAAAAAAAAAATTTTTCTAAGGTTTGGTTTAGTTTAATATTCATATGTTGCAAGAGACAATTCTTTTAATTATCCTATCATTTGTTTATACACTAATTTTTTACAATAAAGAAAAAATATCAAAATTCTTAAAACTTATTGATCACCCAGACAATAAAAGAAAGATACATTCAAAGCCTACACCTTTACTAGGAGGAATTATAATATTAATAATAATTTTAATAAATTTTTACTCTCTAAACTCAAAACTGCCATATAAAGAATTGATCATACTATATTTGCTTGTAGGTATTTATTTTTTATTAAGCTATATTGATGATATAAGAGGACTTAATAGCTATTTTAGACTTACATTTTTATTTTGTGCAACTTTTTTTCTGTTAAGTTTTTCTGACCTATTTGTTATACGAAATCTTATATTTAACTTTAATAATTTGGATTATAATCTTAAATATCTTGACATCTTTGTATCTACTTTATGTCTATTATTATTAGTAAACGCACTTAATTTGTCAGATGGTATTAATGGGTTATCAACTTTATTAATAATTTTTTGGTTTATCTATACAAAATATATTCTTTTTGAAGATCTTTCTCCAATTGGTTTATCATCCCTAACTATTTTGATAATTGTTTTTTTTCATATTTATAATGGTAAGTTTTTTTTAGGGGATTATGGGGTTACTGTAGCCGCTTTAGTTATAGGTTTAACATCCATAGCAAGCTACAACGTCAATCTGAATACTTATAATCAAATTTATGTGGAAGAGCTTTTTTTATTATTTTTTATTCCTGGACTTGATATGTTCAGACTTTTTATTCAAAGAATATTAAAAAAAAGAGACCCATTTTCGGCAGATAAAAATCACCTTCATCATATTTTAATTGAACGATTTAATCTTAAGACAACTTTATTTTTATATTTATTAATTTCTATAGTACCTTTATTTTTATATAAAATTTTTTTAATAAATACTTTAATCTTAATAATAGGATGTATTATAATTTATTTTATTATATTTAGTAAAATATTAAAAAATGTTTTTAACTAAATTATCTGAAAATATTTGAATAGAATATTTTTTAGAGACCTTCTCAGCTTTGTTTCTGTATAAATTATATATCTGATCACTATTCCAAATTCTTTCAATACTTGTTGCTATTGATTGCTCAAAATAAGGATCAAAATACAAAACATTATTCGAACATTGTTCTTTTGAGGCAAAAACATTCGATAGAATTACTGGGCAATTGTAGTTAAATGCTTCTAATTGTGGAATATTTGTTGGACCTAAGAAACTTGGATTTATTAAAGCTCTTGCATTTGTAATAAGAGATGCTTTTTCTTGATCTGTTACAAATCCTAAAAATAGAATATTGTTTTCTATATTTAATTTTTTGACCAAATTTTTAATTTTTATAAAATTTTTTTTTTTATGACCTATCAAAATTAGTTTTATATCATTGAATTTTTTTTTTAAAATTTTAATTGCCATTAAAAGATTTTTATGATTTTTATGTTCCCAATACTGAGCAGGGTATATTAAATATTTTCCATATTCATTTTTTGCAGTTGAACTTTGATTTTTTAAAGCTGCAAAATATTGAACTCGAACATTGTTATATTTACCATAAGAATCTTCTACATGTTTTTTGCCAAGATTTGAGTCAACTAATATTCTATATGACTTTTTAGCAATTTTGCTGAATTTGTAGTCTCTATATAATTTTCGAAAAAAGGATGATGTCTCACTAAAATTCGAATATCTATGCATCAAATCATTAATACTAACTATTGTTTTTCCTTTACAAATTGTTGAAATAATATCCTGCGATGGAAAAATCCAAAATTGATTTTTATCGAAAAAGGATTGTGGTAAAGAAGGTAATAAAAAATTTATTAAAGATTTAGGCAAATTTTTAAAGTTTAAAATAATTAATATTTGAACTATAAATATTTCATACAATTTTAAATTTAAAAAATGATAATTACCTAAATTTTTACCATTCCAGATCTTATTTGTGTAATAATAATTAACTTGCTGTTTATTAAATTTTTTCTCTACTGCTTTTATTATTAATTGTGTATATTGATATGTTCCACCCCATTCCGGGTTATTGTTTATAAAAATATTAATTTTATTTGCTGTTTTTTGAATACTTTCTGTCATACTTGCCTATTATTTCACAAACCTTATTAAACTCAAAAAAAGTATTTCCCAAACCAGAGGGTAAATAAATTCCATTTTCGAATAAGTATTTAGAAACTTTTAGTTTTTTATATTTTACATTAAATTTTTTAAGAAATGGCTGTTCTCCTAATGGAAAAAAAAAATCTCTTGTTATAACACCATTTTTTGCCAAAAAATTTTGAAAGTGTTTTTTGTTAATTATTGAATTTTTTTTTATAATTATAGGATAGATCCAATATATATTTGATGATGTTTTATTTTTTTTAATAGGCAATCTAATAAATTCAAATTTTTTTAGTTTATTGTTATAAAAATTACCAATTTTTTTTTTTATTTTTATATTTTTTTTAAAATTTTTTATTTCCGAAATGCCATAGGCACATTGAATACTACTAATTCTATAATTGCCTGATATATTTTGATGTTTAAATCTAATTTTATTACCAAATGATAGGTTCCTTAATTGTTTGCATTGCTTATGATATTTTGGATTGTTTGTAAGAATACAACCACCTTCACCTGTGGTTATTAATTTATTTGAATAAAAACTAAATGTGCTTAAATCACCAAAATTACCCAAATATTTTTTTTTAAATTTTAATCCCAATCCCTCTGCGCAATCCTCTATAATTTTGAAGTTGTATTTTTTTTTTAATTTTAAAATTTCTTCAACATCAGATGCCAAACCGTAGGTATGAACCATAATTATTGCCCTAACATCTTTTGAAATTTTTTTTTTAAGATCTTTTATACAAATATTAAAATCATTTTTATCAACATCAACAAAAACTGGCTTATGGTTGTTTCTGATAATAGCATTTAAACA
>MDTG01346867.1_pt1 | contig 19652 bp, 23 predicted proteins | sample 811421 | NCBI WGS metagenome assembly MDTG01 (sample SAMN05326645, study PRJNA326480) | marine metagenome | isolation source: seawater | place: Pacific Ocean: South East | collected 2011
GCCCAGATGGCGGAATTGGTAGACGCGCACGGTTCAGGTCCGTGTGCCGCAAGGCGTGGAGGTTCGAGTCCTCTTCTGGGCACCAAACCCTGCTTCGGCAGGGTTTTTTATTGTCCGGGATTCAGGCGGTGGCGGGCTGGCGGGATTTGAACCAGTCGGTGAAGGCGGCCTGCTCCTCCCCTGTCATGTGCAGATAGAGCTTTGAGCGGCGGCGGAGGATGTCGTCGGCGCTGCGGGCGAATTCCTGTTCGACAAGCCAGTCGACCTCGCGCTCGGTCAGACCGCCGCCGAATTCCCGGCCGAGGTCTGCCAAAGTCTGCGCATCGCCGAGCAGATCCCGCGTGCGGGTGCCATAGGCGCGGGCAAGCCGTGTCACCAGCTCGACCGGCAGGTGCGGGTGGCTGAGCACGAGACCGGAGAGATAGGCGTCGAAATTCGCCGCCGGAATGTCGCCGCCTGGCAGGCTGGCTTTCTTCGTCCAGGATTTCGGCAAACCTTCGAACAGGGGCGCGAGCTCTGCGACTGCCTCTTCGGCAAGTTCCCGATAGGTCGTGATCTTGCCGCCGAAAACAGACAGGACCGGCGCGCCGCCCTCGGCGTCGTAGTGCAGCACGTAATCCCGCGTAACCTTTGAAGCCGAGGCGGCGTGATCGTCATAGAGCGGCCGTACGCCGGAATAGGTCGCCACCACATCCGCCGGCGTTATGGCGCGCTGATAGTATTCGCTGGCGCCCGCGCAGAGATATTCGATCTCTTCCTGGCTGATCTCCACCTTGTCCTTGTCGGCGGTGTACGGAATGTCCGTCGTGCCGATCAGCGTATATTCGCCTCGCTCATAGGGGATGGCGAACATGATGCGGCTATCGGCATTCTGGAAGAAAAAGGCGTGCGCGCCGTCATGCCATTTCGGCACGATGATGTGACTGCCTTTGACCAGACGCAGATGGGTGGCGGTATCCTTCGGATCGGCAAGGTCGATGATCTCGTCGACCCAGCCGCCCGCGGCATTCACGACAGCCCGGAACTGGCGGGTTTCCGTGCCCTGCGCTGAAACGAATTCGGCGTCCCAGTGATCCTTGTGGCGCACCAGTTTCGTGCAGGCAGTGCGCGTGCGCACCTCTGCCCCGCGCTCTTTCGCATCGACAGCGTTCAGCACGACGAGGCGGGAATCCTCCACCCAGCAATCTGAATATTCGAATGCGAGCCGGAATTCCTCCCTGAGCGGAGCAAGCTTGTCCGATTTTCCCCGGCGCAGCACCTTGGTTGGCGGCAGCATTTTCCGGCCGCCAAGATGGTCATACAGGAACAGGCCGAGCCGGATCAGCCAGGCCGGGCGCTGGTCCTTGTCATGTGGCAGGACAAAACGCATCGGCCAGATAATGTGCGGCGCGGCGCGCAGGAGGATTTCCCGCTCGATCAGCGCTTTCCGCACAAGGGCAAAATCATACATTTCCAGATAGCGCAGCCCGCCATGGATCAGCTTCGTGCTGGCGGAGGATGTGTGCTGGGCGAGGTCATCCTTTTCCACAAGCACCACATCGAGGCCACGCCCGGCGGCATCGCGGGCAATGCCCGTGCCATTGATACCCCCGCCGATGACGAGCAGGTCGTGCACGCGGCCCCTAGCCTTTCATCAGGCCGGCGGCCTTCAGGAATTTGCCGGCGCGCAGCACCCGCTGCAGCTTGTCTTCGGATGACCGGTCGCCCTGATTCGAATCCGGGTGGAAGCGGCGCACATATTCGGCATAGCGCGCGCGGATGTCGTTCGGCGATGCATCGGCCTCCAGGTCGAGTTCCCGCAGCGCGCGCACCTGCAGGCTGGACCGGCGGCCGGATGTGGCATTGCCGGTCGCTTCGGCGACATCGTCCATATCGAAGAAGCGGCGCCCGGCCCAGCGTCGCGGATCGAACTGGTCTGCACTTTTCTTGCCCGCCATCGGGCCGGTGCCGAAGCGCCAGGTGCGCTTGTGGCCGAATCGCTCTGCCCGTGTAAAGGCGGCCGCCTCGGCCTGGGACATGCCTTCGAAGAAATTGAAGCTGCGATTGTATTCAGCGATGTGCTTGGCGCAGAAATGGTGACGCCCCTTCCCGCCCCGCTTGGGCGCCGGATGGCTGCCTTCCAGGTCGCAGCCCTTGTGATCGCAGACGCGCGTCTTGCGGGCACGCGCACGCGACACCTCGTCGGGCGGCGGGTTCACCCTTATATCGGTGAACTTGACTCGGTAGGGGTATGGATCGCCATCGGACATGACCCGGGATAATAGGGAGTACGCGTTAAAGATGCCACAACTGACTGACAGACTATCGCGGATTCACGACCTTTTGACTGAAGCTTTTCAGCCTGTGGAGCTGGAAATCAGCGATGACAGCGCCAAACATGCCGGCCATGCGGGTGCCAGCCCGGAGGGCGAGACGCATTACAGTGTGAGAATCGTCTCCCCCGCCTTCGAAGGCCTGTCGCGCGTACAGATCCAGCGCACAGTCATGCTGGCCCTGCAGCAGGAATTCGACACCGGCCTGCATGCGCTGGCCCTCAAAGCCAGCGCACCGAAGGCCTGATTCTCAAGAATCTTCGGAACTGCATTGCCTACCTGAACGTATTCTCCTCAACACCGTCGAGGAGAACGGGTGATGGTAATCAGGATGATCATGGCGGCTCTGGCCGCAGGCGGCTTCGTATGCGCAGCCTCCGCCGAAGACACAGGGCCGCGCTCTGACCAATGGCAGTTGCAGGAAATCCGGGACACGGTCTGCATGGCCAGCGACGAGGTGCTGTTCATCCCGGTGTCAAACGATCTTCCCTCCCGGGAGACGACCTACGCCCTGGTGCCGGCTGACAATCTCAATGTCATCAGCGCCCATGTCGTGACCCCGGACCAGCGCAAATGGCTGATCCGCCACGGCTGCAACAGCCCGGCTTCGCGTCAGCAGGCGGCCATGAATGTGTCGACCGTGACGCCGGCCTCAGGCGGGCTCGATTACTGAGATATTCAGTCCGGTCACCTGGTTGCGCTGGCGGCGCAGCACGTTGAACCGGTATCCATGGAACACGAAACTCTGCCCGGCTTCCGGGATGGTCTGCGCCTCGTGAATGACCAGGCCCGCCACCGTGACGGCTTCATCGTCCGGCAGGTTCCAGTTCATTGCCCGGTTCACATCGCGGATTGGCACCCAGCCATCGACATTGACGGAGCCATCCTCCTGCGGGCGCACGCCCTGTACAGCGATGTCATGCTCGTCATGGATTGAGCCGACAATCTCTTCCAGAATGTCTTCCAGCGTAATCAGGCCCTGCAGTTCGCCATACTCGTCGATGACGAGGGCAAAGTGGCTGCGTTCTTTCAGAAAGGCGTCGAGCTGGTCCTGCACCGGCGTGGTTTCCGGCACGAACCAGGGTTTGCGCATGATCGCATCGAGGTCGAGGCTGGCAAGATTGCCGCCCAGCGGAATAATCGCGCGCAGCAGATCCTTGGCGTGCAGGATGCCGACAATCTCTTCCTTCTCCCCGCGATAGAGCGGGATGCGCGTGTGCGGGCTGGCCAGCGCCTTCATCACCATCTGGCGCGGATCGAGATCGGCGCTCAGCATCTTGATGTTCTTGCGGTGGATCATGACGTCTTCGACGGTCAGTTCCTTGAGGTCGAGGGCGCCGACAAGGCGCTGGCGGTCGGCATCGTCCACCCCGCCTTCAAAGGCATGCAGGTCAATCGCGCCGCGGATTTCCTCATCCGCCGTGATCGCCTCGGCCGGTGTCCCGAGACCCACGAGTTTCAGCGTCACCGAGACGATCGCCTGGATAGCCGTCACGATCCACGAAGCCACCGCCACCAGAATGGAGATGATTCCGGCGACGCTCATCGCCATCGCGTCCGGACGGCCGATGGCATAGGTTTTCGGCATCACTTCGGCGAAGACCAGCACGAGGATCGTCATCACGCCGGTGGCCATCGCCATGGCCACGCCGCCCTGCCCGAACAGCTGGGTGAACAGCGACGTTGCCAGCACCGAGGCCAGGATGTTCACGACATTGTTGCCGAGCAGGATCGAGCCGATCAGCCCTTCCCGGTTGGAGATCAGCCGGTTGACGGCTGCGGCGCGCTTGTCGCCTTCCTTCTCCAGCGCATGCATGCGCGCCCGCGAGGCCGCCGTCAGCGCCGTCTCGGAGCCCGAGAAAAAGCCTGAGAGCGCCAGCAATACGAAGATGGCGATGATGTAACCGGCGATCATGTCAGCCCGTCTGCCCCTGTTATCCCTCTAGAGTTTCACTGCGCAGGAATTTTTCCACGGCGGCAAGGTCTGCATCGGGATGAATGTAGGCCTGTCCGATTCCGCGAGCCAGGATTAGCGGCACCTTCCCGCCGCTGGCCTTCTTGTCCTGCTGCATGAGCCGGACGAGTTCTGCCGCCGTATACGCCTCACCCTGCCGGCCGGGAATAGCGGCCTGCAGTCCGGAGGTTTCCAGCATGCGCTTTACCCGCGCGGCATCTTCAGCCGGTGTGATGCCTGTCGCCGCGCCATAGCGGAAGGCGAGCGCCATGCCGATGGCGACGGCTTCCCCATGCAGCAGGTCTGGCCGGTAATTGTTCGCCGCTTCCAGCGCATGGCCGAATGTGTGGCCGAGGTTCAGGAGCGCGCGTACGCCCTTCTCGGTTTCATCTTCGGCCACAATCGCTGCCTTGGCACGGCAGCTGACAGCGACGGCATAGGTGATCGCATCGGCCTCAAGCGCCAGGACGCGGGCGCCGTTCGCTTCCAGCCAGTCGAAGAAGGCCGGATCATTGATGAGGCCATATTTGACGATTTCGGCATAGCCCGCCCGCAGTTCCCGCGCCGGCAGCGTGGCGAGAAGTTCGGTGTCGGCGATCACCAGCCGGGGCTGGTAAAAAGCGCCGATCAGATTCTTGCCGCGCGGACTGTTCACAGCGGTCTTTCCGCCGACGGAAGAATCGACCTGTGCCAGCAGTGTCGTCGGCACCTGCACGAACCCCATGCCGCGCTTCATCAGGCTGGCCGAGAGACCGGCAATATCTCCGATCACCCCGCCGCCGAGCGCGACCAGCACATCGGACCGGTCGGCGCCGCCTTCCAGCAGCCAGTCGAGGATCGTTTCGAGATTGGTGAAGCTCTTGGTCTTTTCGCCTGGCGTCAGCGCGAGCCAGCTGGACGAAATGCCGGACGCCTCCAGCACCGTTTCGACGCGCGCACGGTGGGCCGCTTCGACATGTTCGTCAGTCAGCACGAAGACGCGCTTCTGTTTCAGCATCGGCAATAGCCGCGGGCCCAGCTCCGCCAGGGCACCATGGCCGACAAGAATATCGTAAGACCGGGCGCCGAGATCGACTGACACGGTTTCCAGTTCGGGGGCCGTTACGTTCATTGGGGCTTCCAGGTCTTCAGGGCCTTCAGGATGGCATTCACCGTATTCGTGTGCGGACCGTCCTTGGATCGGACGACCAGGTCGGCCTGCGAATAGATCGGCTCACGTTCGGCCAGCAGGTTTGTCAGCACGTTCTTGGCATCGTTGCGCTGCAGCAGCGGACGGGTGTCGCGCTTCTGGACGCGCTTCCACAGGGTTTCGAGATCGGCATTCAGCCAGACGGTGATCGCGTGTTCGCGCATCAGGGCGCGTGTCTCTTCATTGAGGTAGGCCCCGCCCCCGGTCGCCAGCACATGTGGCGGCATTGCCAGGAGGCGTTTCAGCACCTGCTGCTCGCCGCGCCGGAAGTCTGCTTCGCCATGCAGGGCGAAGATGTCGGAGATCGACAGGCCGGCTGCCTTCTCGATTTCCGTATCGCTGTCATAGAAAGGCCGGCCCAGCTTTTCTGCCAGCCGGCGCCCGACCGTCGACTTGCCCGCCCCCATCAGGCCGACAAGCGCAATTGTCCGCGACTCATAAGGCAGAGCCGCCGGTTTTTGTTGCGCTGGACTGTCGCTGTCAGAAGGCATTCTGGACTTTCATGGCCGGTTCGGTTCATTTCCTATAGAGACGGTGAGGCCTTCGCAATTGGTGAAGGTGGACCGCAAAAGTCTGAATACAACCCAGAGGTGTGATCTCATGCGCAAATTCCTGATCCTGCTTGGCGTTTTGGCGGTGATTGGGCTGGCAGGCCTGTGGTGGCTGGGAACCAAGGCCGAACAGGGAAAACCCGCCCCTGGCGAGATCCGGATCGAGGTCGAAGATGTGGTCTAGGCGCCTCCTTGCCGGCGCGGCTCTCGCCACACTCCTGAGTTGTCCTGCGCATGCGCAGATCGAGGATAGCTGGCTGGAACAGGTCGACCCGTGGGGGATCAGCTACCTCGAAGACGACGAACCGGCCCTTCGTACCCGCATGTGGCGGGGCGCGCGCGGGGAAGATCTGCTGGTCCTGATGCAGGAGGCCCGCACCAAGGGCCTGAGTCCGGCAGAACAGATGCTGATGCGCCGACTCGCCTTGTCGGCCGGACAGGCGCCGGACGGCGAAGACAGCGATGCCCTGCTGGCAGAGCGCGCCCGCATAGCCTTTGAACTGGGCGAGGCGGCCGCAGCCGCCGGCCAGTTTGCGGAACTGGAATCGCCGGACGCCGCGGCCATGGCGGCAGACCTGAACCTGGTACTCGGCAATGAAGCGACCGCTTGCGGCGAGCTGAGCACGCCTGGCCTTGAAGGCGATTACTGGCCGAAGCTGCGCGCCGTCTGCGCCGCGCTGGCGGGCAATACATCCGGCGCCGAACTCGCCATGGAAATGGCGCAGGCCCAGGGCGTGGAAGACAGCTGGCTGTCCGCAGCGATCTTCGCCATGTCCGGCGTTGCACCGAAGCCGCCAAAGGCGAAATTCGACAGCGGCATCGGCTTCGTCATGTCGAACCGCGCCTTTCTGGAAGTCACGCCCGATGCCGTCCCCCAGGACCGGGCAGATATCGCCGCAGCCATGGCCCGGCGCAAGCTGACCCCACCGGATGCGCGCGTGAAAGCCGCCCAGATCGCCGCCGAGGCCGGCCTGATCGACCGGGAAGAATTCCGTATCGCCTACAATTCCGCCCTCGCTGCGGACGGTTTCAATCCGCGCACCCTGCTCAGCGAAGCCAAATTCGCCGATGCCGACGGCGCCCGTTCCGATGCCGAAACCGCCGAAGCGATCGCGGCCGCGCTGGAAGAGGCGCAGGCGAACCCCGCCCGGTTTGCCGCGACCGCCAGCCTGCTGCGCGATGGCATGGCGCGGTTGCCGCTTGGTCCGGACACCGAGGACAAGGCACTTCTCTTCGCCCGGGCCAGCATCGCGGCCGGCGAACTGGAAGAAGCCCTGCGCTGGGTAACACCGCCAGAGCCTGAACCGGAACCGGTGGTGCTTGAGCCGCAGACCCCCACCGCCCTTCTGGAAGACATCGGGCCTGCGCCGGAGGATGACACGGCGCTCGATGCCGAGCCTGCCGCCGAACCGGACAATGACGCCGACCTGACAGACGCAGCAACGGAAGAAGAAGATCCCGGCGCGGAGGAAGACGCGCTCCCGCCAGAGCCGGAACCTGTTCCGGATCCGCCTTCCTTCGATGCCGCCTGGATCGGCGCACTCGTGATTATCTCCGACCCGGACGCAAGCAAGAGCGCCATACGCAAAGCCGCCGACGACCTGATCGCGGCGGCACAGGTGGAGGGAAAAACCGAAGCGGCCGCCCGGATCTTTGCCCTGTGGACGGCAGCTGGCACCGCCCCGCCTTCCGAAGCGCGGACCTTCCTCTCGCTGGAAAGCCCGGTGGACGATGCCTCCTCCGCCCCCGGAGACGCCATCGCGGTCTGGGCGGCGGCACGTTCCGGCACGGCAGCGGAAGTCGTGCTGCGGACTGTCTCGCTGACCAATGGGGATGCGTCCGAACTCGGCCTTGCGGACATCACGCTGATCCTCGCCGCGCTGGAGGACATCGGCGCCGGCGATGCCGCCCGCCTTCTGGCACTGGAGGCAACGGGCTACTGGAAAGAGGCGCCTTAACCTCGCTTCCGACTTGATCTCTTCTGCAAAAGGCCGATGCTGACCTCATAGGGCCCCAATGAGAGGCCCGAGGGAGGAAAGCATGAAATATCTGGGACAGGCGAGCCTCGCCGTCTTGCTGCTGGCGGCTGGCTGCACCGCTCAGCCGGACATGGTCACACCACCGGAAACAACTGCCGCGACGCCAGAGACGCTGGCCGAAGCAGCGCCGGAAGCGACAATGGCCCCTGCCCCGGCGGACCGGGTGGCCCTGTTCGGTGACCTGCACGTCCACACCGGCCAGTCCTTCGATGCCTTCATCTCGTCCGTCCGTGCGACGCCGGACGATGCCTACCGGTTTGCCAAGGGAGAGAAGATCACCACCGATGGCGGTTATGACGTTCAGCTGAACGGCCCGCTCGACTTCCTGGCCGTCACCGACCATGGCGAATATATGGGCATCATGCCGGCCATGGCGACGCCCGGCACGGCCCTATCGCAAACGAATTTCGCCAAGACCGTCTTCGGCCCGGATGCAGAGAATCCCGCCCAGTCCTTCCAGAATGTCGGCCTGACGATCGTGTCGGGGGACGAGATCGAGGAGATCTATGACCGGGATGTGATCGATTCGGCCTGGCAACGCGCCATTGATGCGGCCGAGCGCCATTATGAGCCCGGCAAGTTCACGACCTTCGCAGGCTATGAATTCACGGCCATGACCCCGGTGCTGGAATCTAAAATCCCGGCCGCGGCGAACCTGCACCGCAATGTCATCTTCCGCGGCGAAGCGCCCGCGCGCCTCTTCTCGACGCTTGATTCTCCAAACCCGGAAGATCTCTGGGACTGGATGGATGCCCAGCGCGCAGACGGCCGGGATGTCATGTCCATCCCGCACAATTCCAACGCCTCCAATGGCGAGATGTTCGCCTCGGAGACCTATGAGGGCGGCGAACTGACGGCGGACTATGCCGTCACCCGCATGCGCAATGAGCCAGTGATCGAGATCACCCAGATCAAGGGCACATCCGAAGCTCACCCGGCTCTGTCCCCGAACGATGAATGGGCGAATTTCGAACTCTATGAGACCTTCATCGGCAGCGCGGCGAAATCCTCTCCGCATATTGGCGACTATGCCCGCACGGCACTGGCCCGCGGCCTCGGCCTCGCCGACACGAAGGGCTTCAACCCATTCAAGTTCGGCTTCATTGGCTCCAGCGATACACATATCGGCGCCGGTCCGTTCATCGAGGAAACCTTCTGGGGCAAGTTCCCGGTCGATGGCGGAGATCCGGCGAATCGCCATTCCATTCCTCCGAACGGGGAGAAGACCTGGGACGCCGATAAAGCCCGTATCACCATTCCAGCCGATGGCGTGATGGTTCCAAACATGCGCCGCCTGCTGGCCGCCAGCCAGTACAGCGCCTCAGGCCTCGCCGGTGTGTGGGCGGATGAAAACACGCGCGAAGCCATCTTCGATGCGATCCGCCGCAAGGAAACCTTCGGTACCTCCGGCCCGCGCCTGAAGGCTCGCATGTTCGCAAGCTTCGACTTTGAGGATGGCATCCTCTCTGATCCGGATCTTGTTGCCAGCGCCTATGAAACGGGAGTCCCTCAGGGCGGGAACCTGACCGGCAGCGGCGCGGCGCCGCAGATCCTCGCCTGGGCGATGCGCGACCCGGACTCCTATCCCCTCCAGCGCGTGCAGGTGGTGAAGGTCTGGACCGATGCCGACGGCACAGCCCATGAGGCCGTCTATGACGCGGCCTGTTCCGGCGGTGCCCTGCCCGATCCACAAACCCATCGGTGCCCTGACAATGGCGCCAGCGTTGACCTGACCGACTGCTCCACCAATGACGGCACAGGCGCCGGCGAGATGAAAGCTCTCTGGACCGACCCGGACTTCGACCCGGCCCGGCGGTCTGCCTATTATGTCCGCGTGCTGGAAAACCCGTCCTGCCGCTGGTCCAGCTGGGATGCGGCGCGCAATAGCACGCCGCCCAATCCGGACATGCCCTCCACAATCCAGGAACGGGCCTGGACCAGCCCGGTCTGGTACAATCCGCAGGGATGACATAATTCTGCCTGAAGCGCGGGGCAGAGAGCCTGCCCTGCGCTTATCAGACCTTCCTGCTTCAGGTGTTTCATGCCCGACTTCGTCATCCCCGGCGACATCGCCCACGTCATCCAGATTGCCATCGCGCCTGTCTTCCTGCTGGCCGGCATCGGGGCGTTCCTGAATGTGATGACCAGCCGGTTGGGCCGCGTGGTGGACCGTTGGCGTACGTTGGAGGCGGCGCTGTCCGACTGCGATGACGCGCGCCGCCGGATTTACGTGAAGGAACTCAGCATCCTTGATCGGCGGATGGCGCACTCGAACCGGGCCATTGCGCTGTCGACCCTTGCCGCCCTGCTTGTCTGCGTCGTGATTATTTTCCTGTTCACAGGCCAGCTGCTGCACGTCTCGGTAAACCGCGCCGTTTCGATCCTGTTCATTGCGGCCATGAGCGTTCTGGTGACGGCGCTGCTGTCCTTCCTGCTGGAGATTCGCATTTCCAGCCGGACGCTGCGGGTCGCGGGCCACCTCATCAAACCGCAAGCCTAGACCCGCCCCCAAAACCCGGCGTTCACCCCCCCTCAACCAGAGCCGTGCGATAGTGGCCTCATGTCAGATCGTGCGCGTATCGAAGCTTTCCTGGAAATGATGTCCGCCGAGCGGGGCGCTTCGCCCAATACGCTCGACGCCTATGGGCGTGACCTGCTGGACGCGTCGGAATTTTGCGGCGGCAAGCTGGAGACCGCCGGCCCGCGAGACCTCGCCGGATGGCTGTCGGATCTTGCCGCGCGCGGCATGGCGCCGTCCTCGCAGGCGCGCAAGCTTTCCGCCGTCCGGCGGTTCTTCCGCTTCCTGTTCGAAGAAGGCGACCGCAAGGACGACCCGACCGCGAAGCTCGACGGGCCGAAGCCGTCCCGCGATGTGCCGGATGTGCTGTCGCGCGAGGAAATGGCCCGGCTGATCGATGCCTGCGGCGAAGATTTGCGGCTGAAGGCGCTGGTCGAACTGCTCTATGGCGCGGGGCTTCGTGTGTCTGAACTGGTCTCGCTGACGCTCGGCTCCCTCCCCCGCCGCAAGGGCGAGCGCTGGGTGACGCGCGATGTCATCATTCGCGGGAAGGGCGGCAAGGAACGGCTCTGCCCGCTGGGCGGTCCGGCGCTGGCGGCCCTTTCAGACTGGCTCGCCGTGCGCGAAGAGACCCTGCCCAAGAACAGCCTCGCCCGCACGCGCGCCGAGAAATTCGTCTTTCCCTCACGCGGAAAGGAAGGTCATCTGACGCGGCGGCGCCTCGGCCAATTGCTTGAGGAGCTGGCGATCATGGCGGGCATCCGGCCGGACCGGGTCCACCCGCATGCCCTGCGCCATGCCTATGCCACTCACCTTCTGATGGGCGGCGCAGACCTGCGCAGCGTACAGACCCTGCTGGGCCATGCCGACATCGCCACGACCCAGATCTACACCCACGTCCTCACCGACGAACTGGCTGAATTGCTGGAGACGGCCCACCCGCTTGCCAGCCGCTGAGCCGCGAAACAGCAAAACGCGCTTGCGATCAGGCCGCTGTGGACCGATATTGGCCGCATCTGATGTGGAGAGAGCCCATGGGCCCGTTGATTAAAGCGATTATTCCGGCCGCACTGCTGACCGAGATCGCAGCCATTGTGTTCTTCACGGCCACCTGGTCGATCCTGGCGGAAATGCATTTCGGCAAATCGGTCATTCTTGGCGGCGAAGCGGTGACGGCCATTGGCGTCGTCGCAATTGGTGTTGCGGTCTTCCGCCGCGCCATCCGCTCTGAAAAGCGCATGGCGTCAGGCGAAACAACGGCCGACGCCTAAGCGCCGGCAACGCGGCTTCTTTTAAATCTCGATTGCGTTCGACCCGCGCGTCTGGACCCAGAAGGCGTGGATAACGCCCGGAAGCCAGCCGATCAGCGTAAGAAGCACGTTGATCAATAGCTGCGTACCGATCCCTTCCTTGAGTGCAACAGGCACAGGCGGGAACAGGATGGTCAGCAGGATCATCAGAATAGACATGATTTGACCTTTCTCATCAGCTTTTCACCCCAGACCAACGCCTGAGGGCGGGGGTCGTTCCCTCTGTTGGTCTCGCGGCAATCTGAGGATTTGACGCGCTGCAACATTCGCCCTAGGCGTAACGGCAAAAGTCAGGGGCAGAGAACATGTCACAGAAAACACCGCGCAATTTCTTCAAGCCGCTCGCCATCGGCGCGCCGGAACCGATGCGGGACCTGCCCGTCAAGCTGGAGCGGATGATCCATTTCGTGCCGCCGCACCTTGATAAAGTTCGCGCGAAAGTGCCGTCCATGGCCCCGGGCGTCGACGTGATCCTGGCAAACCTTGAAGACGCCATCCCGGCCGATGCCAAGGACGCCGCCCGGGCCGGCGCCATCGAGATGGCCAACATGTATGACTGGCAGGGCAAGGGCACCGGCTTCTGGAGCCGGGTGAACCCGCTGAACTCACCCTGGTTCCAGGAAGATGTTTCGCAGCTGGTCCTGAATGCCGGCCACCAGCTGGACGTGATCATGCTGCCCAAGGTCGAAGGTCCGTGGGACATCCATTTTGCCGACCAGTATGTCGCCCAGCTGGAAGCCAAGGCAGGCCTCACCCGCCCCATCCTGTTCCACGCCATTCTCGAAACCGCGCAGGGCATGGCCCTCGTTGAAGAGATTGCGCTCGCCTCCCCGCGCATGCAGGGCATCAGCCTCGGCCCGGCAGATCTTGCCGCCGACCGCAAGATGAAGACGACCCGCGTCGGCGGCGGCCACCCCTTCTATCGCGTGATCGAGGATCCGAAGGAAGACGGCAGCGCCCGCGCCAGTGCCCAGCAGGACCCGTGGCACTACACGATTGCCCGCATGGTCGACGCCTGCCGCATGGCCGGCATCAATGCCTTCTACGGGCCCTTCGGTGACATTGCCGACCTCGACGCCTGCGAACAGCAGTTCCGCAATGCCTTCCTGCTCGGCTGTTCCGGTACGTGGAGCCTGCACCCGAACCAGATCGCCATCGCCAAGAAAGTCTTCAGCCCGGACCCGGACGAAGTGAAGTTCGCCCGCAAGATTCTGGCCGCCATGCCGGACGGCACCGGCGTCGCCATGATCGACGGCAAGATGCAGGACGATGCGACCTGGAAGCAGGCCAAGGTGATCTCCGACCTTGCAGACCTCGTCGCCTCGAAAGATCCGGATCTCGCTGCCGCTTACGGGGCCTGATCGGCTCTTTCCCTACGGGCGCTGCGTGCTAGGTTGTTCTCTCAACAACCGGATCACGGCCCTGCCTGTATCGGGCGCGCTGTTGCGAATGGAGTTCTGCATCAATGACTAGGCAGCATCTTGTGCCGATGACCGGCTATGAGCCGAACCTGCAACGCTGGTTCGACTGGATGGAAGGCGATCACTCCCCCGAAGGCCTGTCCGGCCAGCTGGCCGACAATGTCGTCTTCCGCAGCCCGGTCGTGCACACGCCGCAGGAAGGCAAGCCGGTCACGATGGCCTATCTCACCGCGGCCGGAGAGACGCTCGGCGGAGACACGTTCCGCTACGTCCGCGTCTTCGATTGCGGCGACAAGGCGGTGCTGGAATTCGAATGCATCATGGACGGCATCCAGGTGAACGGCGTCGACATGATCGAATGGAACGCCGACGGCCAGATTGTCGATTTCAAGGTGATGGTCCGCCCCCTGAAGGCCATCCAGACTGTCCATGCGGCCATGGGTGCCATGCTGGCGAAGATGAAGGCCGGCGCGTGAACCCACCGACATTGACGACAGACCGGCTGATTCTGCGCCCGTTTGAAGAAGCCGACTATCCGCACGCTGCCGCCATGTGGGGTGATGCCGACGTGGTCCGCTATATCGGCGGGGTGACCCGCAGCCCGCAGGATGTGTGGTTTGCCTCCGTGCGCGGACGCGGCATGTGGAACGTGAAAGGCTTCGGCTACTGGACCGTGCTGGACCGCGAGACCGGCACCTGGCTCGGCGAGGCCGGCTTCTCCGATTTCAAAAGGGGCATGTCGCCGAACCTGTCGGAATGGCCGGAAGCCGGCTGGGCGTTCGGGCGCGCTTCATGGGGCCGCGGCATCGGCAGCGAAGTCGTGAAGCGGATGCACGCATGGCTGGACGAAACCCGTCCGGGCAAGAGCGTCTGTATCATTGATGAAGACAATGTTGCCTCACGCCGGGTCGCGGAAAAGGCGGGCTATATGCTCTGGACGATGTCGTCGCTGGGCGACCATCCGGTCACGGTCTATCACCGCGTCCCCTAGCTTGCCTTGCGGGAAGTGTCCAATCGGGCGTCCCAGCCGCGCAGAAGTTCCAGGAACCCTTCCTGCGGCAGGCCCGGGGAGTAGAGGAAGCCCTGCGCCATGGAACAGCCGCGCCGCGACAAAAACTCTGCCTGGCGGTCGGTTTCGACGCCTTCAGCCACCGTCTTCAGGCCCAGCGTTTCCGCCATGGCAAGGATCATCTCGACAATCGCCGGCGCCTGACGGTCCGCATCCAGAGCAGACACAAACTGACGGTCGATCTTGAACACATCGAACGGCAGCTGGGTCAGCATGGACAGGTTCGAATGCCCCGTGCCGAAATCGTCGAGAGCCAGCTTCACGCCCAAAGCCCGCAGCGGACGCATCACCCGGTCCACCTTGGTCGGATCGGACACGGCCATGCTTTCCGTGATCTCCAGTTCCAGGCGGCCCGGCGGCAGGCCCGTCCGCTTCAGCACTTCGAGGACCAGGTTTGTCAGGTCGACTGTCATGAACTGGCGCGGCGACACGTTGACGGCAACAGAGACGTCAAAGCCTTCCTTCATCCAGACCACGGCGCATTCGCAGGCCGATTCGAGGATCTGTTCGCCGATCTGGTTGACGAGACCGGTTTCCTCCGCCAGCGGAATAAAGGCCGCCGGGGAAATGATCTTGCCGTTCGCGCGCTGCCAGCGGGCGAGCGCTTCGCAGCCGACGATCTTGCCGCTGGCAAAGTCAACCTTCGGCTGGAACACGGCCTTGAATTCGCGCGCGGCGACAGCTTCGCGCAATTCGGCTTCCAGCATGTATTTGCCACGGGCCACGCGGTTGAGCCGCGGCGAGAAATAGCGGAAGCCGGATGCCGATTCCTGACGCACCTGCTGAAGCGCGAGATCTGCATGGCGGAACAGTTTCTGTGCCGTGTCGGCATCTTCCGGCGCGATGACGATGCCGCCCGACATGCCGACGCTGATTGACTGGCCATTGATCTCGAAAGGCTGGGCAAAGGCAACGCGGATAGCCCGCGCAATGTTCGACACGCTTTCGCGGGTGATGGCGTTCGGCAGGAAGATCGCAAACTGATCATTGTGCAGGGCCGCGATCATCGAGCCGTCGAGGCTGGCCGCCACCGGGGCGTCGAGATGGGAGAGACAACCGGTCAGGCGCTCACCGACCGAATTCAGCAGCGAATTGGTCGCGAGACTGCCGAGGCGTTCGGCGGCCCGGCCGAACTGATCGAGGTCGAGCAGGAAGAAGGCCGCCGGCGCGTCGAACGAGGCATAAGGCAGTTTGCGCTCGATATAGGCTTCCAGCGCGATCGTGTTCGGCAGGCCGGTCTGCTGGTCGACATAGGCGATCCGTTCAAGGCGCTCATTCTCGCGGCGCAGATGGCTGACCCGGCGGGTCACCGCAACGCGCAGGCGGCGCAGTTCCTTGAACATGACCGATTCCACGCCGCGCGGCCGCATCGACGTCGTATCGTCCAGATAGGCGAGAAATCTCTGCAGAACCTGCTGGAAAGACCGGGCGAGCAGGAAGGACGCCCCTGCCCCGCACGTAATGGAGATCAGCAGAAGTCCCAGGACGACTTCGGGAGGGGATGCCATATCGTTCCAGGCGTGTCCGCCGAACACCACACGATAGGTCTGTTCGAGGACAGTCACTGCGCCAAAGACCAGAACAGCCGCTATCGCGCCGACAAAAGCGGCGAATGCCGGCAGCGTCATAGAGCCGAAAAACCGGCGTATCTGCGACAGTTTGCGCAAAATTACCTCGCCTCAACACACCGGAGGGCGTGCTTTCCCGAGCGCACATTCCTGCAATATGTTTAGAAATCAGTGAACAAGATGCGCTAGCTGTTGTGCGATCTACACACTATATCGGCCCCCATGACCCAGAACCGCACCGCCACCGTCAGCCGCAAGACCAAGGAAACGGATATTTCCGTCACCCTCGACCTCGATGGCACAGGAAAATCCGACATCCAGACCGGCATCGGCTTTTTCGACCATATGCTGGAGAGTTTCTCCAAGCATTCGGCCATCGACCTGACCGTGCGCTGCGACGGCGACCTGCATATCGACATGCACCACAGTGTCGAGGATACGGGCATTGTCATCGGCCAGGCCATCCTCAAGGCGCTGGGCGATTTTGCTGGCATCACCCGTTTCGGCACGGCCTACATCCCGATGGATGAGACGCTGAGCCGTGCGAGCCTCGACCTCTGCAAGCGGCCTTACCTGGTGTGGAAAGTACAGTTCACGCGCGACAAGATCGGCGAGATGGACACAGAGCTCTTCAAGGAGTTCTTCCACGCCCTCGCCGGAAATGGCGGCATGTGCCTGCATGTGGAGAACCTCTACGGCGAAAACTGCCACCACATTGCCGAAAGCTGCTTCAAGGCCACGGCCCGCGCCCTGCGCGCCGCTGTTGAAGTCGACCCGCGCCTCGGCGGGCAGGCGGCCAGTACCAAGGGCAGCCTTTAGCCCCTTCTGCCTTCAAGCCATGCCTATGCCTGCACGACAGGCAGGAATACTTGTGCCTGAAGTCATCCCTGATTCTGCATTTGGCTGAAACACGGATTTGTTTCACCGAAATGCTTTGAATACGTAATCTATACTTCACACCCTGAAACTTCAGGAAATTTTGATTTCAGCTTTTATTTTGGAGCTGATGTAAATATCGATTTCATCCCCATATATACTTGGCGGGATATTTTTTCCGCACAGATGAAAGCCGATCCGATGTCCTCCCAGAACGATAACAAGAAGCAGGGCAAGCCTGGAAAACCTTCGCAGCCGCCTGTGCCGCAAACGCTGCAGGAAAAGCGCGCGGAACAAGCGCGCCAGCAAGGCAAGCAGGACAAGGAAATCCCCCTGAAGAGATAGGTGTTCCCGAAAGCGGCCGGGCACCCCCCTACGCCTGACCGCCCCTTGGGAGCCGCGTCCGGATCAATCCTCCGGATGCGGCTTTCCCGCATCAGTCCGGCGTCCATGAGGGGTGAGAGATGGAGACCGCAAAGGAACCACAATGACGAATCGCATTTCAAAACAGCTGGTAACGTTCCGAAGCCCGTTCTATCTCGAAAGTCTCGAAGACGAATGGCCTGCGGGCAATTATACGATCGAGACGGAAGAAGAGCCTCTGGACAGCCCGTCCTTTCTCGCCTTCCGCCGGGTGTGCACCACGATGATCGTCCATACCAAACACCGCGGGCGGACGCAGACCCGGTTCGTAATCATTGACCCCGCCGACCTGGCCGCCGCGCAGGCGCGCGACCAGCAGCCGCTGGACCGGGCAGAAAACGAAGGCATGACGGGCAGCTGACCCGGCGGCCCAAATCCGCCCAAGCCAGCGCCCGGCGATCAGACCCTATTTCCGGTAATCGAGCGGCGGATCGCGGTCGCCGAGAAGCGAGCGGTACTGATAATCCGGCCCGCGCTTTTCATCGAACTCCTCGCGGGCTGCCTCGCGCAAATCCGGGTTCGTGAACAGTTCGATCGCCGCCAGAGTCAGCGTCTTGGACGCCACCTGCGTGCCCTTGTGGCCGATGGATGTGCCGGACGCAGCAACCGCCTGCCAGGAATGGGCCGGCGTGCCCGGCACCCAGGTCGCCGTGTTCAGGCCAACGGTCGGCACCGCATAAGAGACATCGCCCACATCGGTGGAACCGTAACCGAGCGTGACTTCATAAGGCTGGATCTCCGCTTCCGAGCCGATCGGCAGGCTCGGCGTGGTCAGCGTGGCATAGATCGCCTCGGCGAAGGCTTTCTCCTCGTCATCATACGTAACCCCGCCAACTTCGCGCAGCTTTGCGTCCATCATTTTCGCCAGCGTCTCGTTCACCAGCAGCGGATTGTTGCCATGGATGATTTCCCAGTCGACCGTCGTGCCCGTGCCGAGGGCCGCGCCGCGGGCGGCATCTTCCAAGCGCGTCCAGATCGCTTCGACGCCATCGGCAGACGGATGGCGCACATAGTAGAAGACTTCGGCAAAGTCCGGCACCACGTTCGGGGCAGCGCCGCCGGAGGTGATGACGTAATGGATGCGCGACTCCTGCGGCACGTGCTCGCGCATCATGTTGGCCATCATGTTGAACGCCTCGACCCCGTCGAGCGCCGAGCGGCCTTTCTCCGGCGCCCCCGCTGCGTGAGCCGAGAGGCCGTGGAAACGGAACTTGGCCGAGCGGTTGGCCAGCGTCGTGCGCGCAGCCGCCGAGTTGCGGTCTCCCGCATGCCAGTGGAGCGCGATGTCGACATCGTCGAACAGGCCCGCGCGGACCATGTAGACCTTGCCGCTGCCGCCCTCTTCCGCGGGCGTGCCGTACAGCCGGATGCGGCCGGGCGTGCCGGTCTCTTCCAGCCAGTCCTTGATGGCGATGGCCGCCGTGGTGGAGCCTGCCGCAAAGAGATTGTGCCCGCAGGCATGGCCCGCGCCCATGCCGTCCCGCTCTTCCCGGTCCGGGCTGGCAGTCTGGTTGATGCCCGGCAGCGCGTCGAACTCGGCGAGGATCGCGATCACCGGGCCGCCTGTGCCGTATTCCGCCACGAAGGCCGTCGGGATGCCGGCGACACCCGCCTCTACGTCAAAGCCTTCGACTTTCAGCGTCTGCTGGAGAAGCCCGGAGGATTTTTCCTCCTGATAGCCAACCTCGGCCCACTCCCAGATCTGATCCGACAGGCTATTCGAAAGCTCCGCCTTTTCTTCCACCTGTTCGATCAGTTTCGCGTCGCGGCTGTCCGGCCAGGCGGGCCCTGTGATGCAGGCGGCGAGGAGCGCGGTGGAGAGAAGTGGCAGGATGGGGCGCATGGGGCATAACTCCGTCTGATCGTCCGAATCTGGCCCGGACATTGGGACAGGCCATGCCGCCGCACAAGGAAAACCGGCCCGCCGCGCTGTCAGACAGAGCCTTCGCGTTCGATCACGAGCACGCGGGCTTCCCCGATGGGATGGGCCACGTGCTCGTCCCCTGCCCCGGCGACGAACATGTCGCCTGCGCCGAGCTGGACGATCTTTTCCGCACCATGCTCCCGGTAATGCATGTCGACTACGCCCTGCATGACAACGAAGACTTCCGTGCCGTCATTGACGTGCCACTTGTAGGGCTGGTCGGTCCAGTGGAGGCGCACGGTCGCCCCGTCGATGCGGGCGATGTCGCGCGCGCCCCAGGCCTCCCCGGCCCGGAACGTTTTCGCATCCTGTATGATTTCCGGCATGAATAACCCTGTGTTCGATACTGGCAGCGGCCCCAGCCTAGCCCGGTTTCCCACAAGGAAGAACCACGCCCGTGACACGAAATGGCTTTTCCTATGCGCCCCGCCCGGCTAACACGCGCGCATGACACAGGTCGCGCTGATCGATTACGGCTCCGGCAACCTCCACTCGGCC
>MDTG01082185.1_pt1 | contig 19649 bp, 9 predicted proteins | sample 811421 | NCBI WGS metagenome assembly MDTG01 (sample SAMN05326645, study PRJNA326480) | marine metagenome | isolation source: seawater | place: Pacific Ocean: South East | collected 2011
AATCAATTTGCCGACTTTTACGATCTTGACAGTGATAATTTTGATGTCGAGCAACAAAAATTAGCACAGCATTTAATAGGTTATCAAAAGAGACAATATTTAGAAAACATTGTTAATGATGACGTAAGTCAATATAAGTTTTATCAAGGATTTATACAAGATAAAGGAACTCCAAATAGTTTAAATAAATTATTTGATGCCCTTGCAAGTGACGATAAAGATAGTTTAGATTTTTATGAAGAGTGGGCAGTAAAAGATGGCCAGTATGGAGCCAGCGAAGGTTTTGATGATGTAATTTTTAGATTAGATGAATCTCAATTTAGACTTACTCCGCAACCTATTGAATTAGTGCAGAATACTACAGGCGAAGAAACTGATTTGATATATAGAATTAAACCTTATGAAGTTTACCAAAAGTCGAAAAACTATAATCATGCACCATTTCCTGAAAAATATGTTTTTGACTCTTACACAAGAAATGCAGGTTACGTTAATCAGCAAGATGTAAGAGGAATTGTTACTAATTATGAAAATATTGTGGATTTTAGTTTCAGTGATATCACTGAAGGAAGCTACATATGGGTAGGTAACCAAGATAGAAACTGGAATATTTACAAACATAGAGATACTGACTTAGTAATTGAAAGAATAGGCACAGGTGATACAACTGTACCTGTTACTTTAACAAAAAATGTAAGCGGTATTAGTAAAGATGATATAATAGGCATTACACAAGTAGTCCACCCAGATAGTTCAAAAGAAACCTTTGAGGGATTTTTTGCTGTTGACAGTGTGTTGAATAATGTTATTAATATTAAAGTAACAACTCCTATCACAACTGAAATTGAAGATGTAGTCGGTAACATTACAAAATTTGTAAGTGTACGAGCAAATAATATTGTAGATGCAAATAACATTTCACAGCAAGATATTTCACAAAATGATTTAATATGGATTGATAATGTAACTGCAAATAACGAATGGGCAGTATATAAAAATACTAATCAGTTTACCGAACAGCATAGAATACAAAACACCGAGGCTGGTTCAGGACATTTATTTGGTTCAGAGATGGCTGTAGATGACAGAAACACAACATTATTAGTAGGCGCCCCGGATAATGCAGATGGAAAAGTTTTTGTGTACAACAGACCATCAAGCAGACTTACATACACTTTGACTCAAATTTTAGAACCAAGTAAATTTGGAAATGATTTTGAAAAATTTGGTAAAGCTGTTGCTATAAGTCCTGATGCACAATATTTGGTTATTGGATCACCTGAAGCTTCTAACGTAAAAACAAAATATCAAGGTGCGTTTATTACTACTACAGATTACAGTAAAGGAAGTATAGTTCTAAAAGACGAACAATTATGGAGATCATTAGTTGACATTGAAGGAGAAGAAGCTAATATACAATTTAACAGTTTTAGTAGTGTTACAGAAACAATTTCAACATTAGGTTTACAAAATGATAATACTACAAGAATAAATGTATTATTAGTTGGAAACTATGCTATAGATCCTGCTACAAATTCTTTAGCATTTCCAGGTCAACCTGTAAATCATTTACTTGTTAGAGCACCGCTTGACTTATATGAAGGTAGTGGCATAAACGATCAGGTAAAACTAAACTGGAATAGTATAACTTATACAAACCAAGATCTTGCAGCACTTGCTAGTAGGGCGCCATTTAACGGTGATCATACTATTATTACAGATGGGTTTATCAGTCAAGAACACACAATACAGAGAAAAGTTGACAGTATATTATTTGTAGACACTGCATCTAATGCAGTTGAAGTAGGAAATATTTTGCAAACAGCAAATGCATCTGGTACAGTTGATTATGTATTTGCAAGCGGCGGCGATTTATTAATATATTTAAAGAATGTAAATGGTACATTTAATTTAGAAGATAGTTTGTTTAGAGATGATGGCGACTTTATAGGTCAATATATAAAACAAGGACCAATAGATACTATTGATACTTCGGCTGTGTGGGGAGGATATTGGTGGATAGATACACCTGATTACACTCCTACAACATTAACAAATAATACTGACAGGGCAACAGGATTAATTTATTATGACGTAGTAACCGATAGTACACCTACAGGAAGATATTATTATAATAGTTTAGATTACTCTACTAATGATGTAAGTAGTTTAAATGTTGTAAATTCAGAAATTAGAACTTTAACATATAGAGGATTACCTGGCGCTGGCGGAAGTAATTCAACTTTTTCAAGCGACCTATATGTAATGAGAGCTCCTAAAGCTCTAACAGATGTTGTTACTACTGGTAATGCAGTAAGCATGTTTGTTAATCAATTACCTCAATACACAACTGGAACTTATGTAGACTTAACAACAATAGGTTTAGCATCAGCAGTTACTGACACAACTAGGACAATTTATGATATTTGGGACGGATATATAAATTTTGAATTTACAAAATTTGATGTAGACGGCACACCATTTGAACCACGTATCGGAGACACTGTAGTTGACACAAACACAGGTGCAACAGCTGAAGTAATATTTTATCAAAGAGACTCACTACAAGTTACAATATGGGTAAAGAATGTAACAGGAAGTTGGTCTGTTGGTGATGACTATGGACAAAACGCTGAAATTAAATTTATAGGTGACCCTGCTGATCCTGATGTAATTTATCAAGTAGATCGTATTATGGGCGAAATACAATCAGTGTCTTTAGGTTATTCTCCAGCTGGAATTGGAAAAATGTTGGTGTTCCAAGCTCCATCGCAGATTGTATTACAATCGAACGATACGCTTACTGATATAGAATATTGGTTTTATGTACAAGGAAATGTTTTAGGTATTCCTAGACCTGCTAATTCACCAAGTTCTATAAACAACGAATGGGAGCAGGTGTTTAAAATACCTGCAGAAGCCACAGGCACACCGAGTGGGCTTACAAATGAAGGTGCTTATACAATATACAGTAGAGCAGGACCTGGAAGATACGATCCAATAGGTACTTATACAGTGCCAGAAAAGAAAGCTAATTTTAAATTAGGGTCAAATATTAAAATTACAAAATACAATGATTTGTATAGGACAATGATTCATGCACAAGGTCAGCAAATACAAAGTGATCCGGGTAGGATATACTTCCTAAAAACAGGTACTGAAAATAATTTAACATATACTTGGGAATATGCAAAAAACAAAAAGTTTAAAGGTACATTTAGCGATAGTATAAATTATTTTACTAGTGATATAGTTTACAGAGAAAATCCTGCTGTAGCAGGAACAGGTGTTTTATATATTGCAAAAACTAATATTGCACCAGGTGCCTTTGATACAAATGATTGGACAAGTACAAACGATTTAGTTGACTATGTCGGATATATTCCTAATACTACCGGAATAAGTGTTGTAAATGATAGTACAGATGGAAGCACAGTTCTTGATTCTACATTATTATCTATATTTGGACAAGAGTTTGATGTAAACAAAAACGGAGATGTTGTAGTAGTATCTACTACATACGACAATAGCAAACCTAACCAAATAGTAATATACAGATTGGATAATGGGTTCTTTTACAGAGACCAAGAAATACAAGCACCAGATAAAACAAGTGCGTTTGGTCATTCAGTAGCAATATCAGATGACGGAATGTACATTGCAATTTCAGCTCCATATAACGATGACTATAAATTAGATCAAGGTAATGTTTTTGTCTACCATCAAGTAAGCGGAGTATTTACATTACTTCAAAATTTACAAAGCCCGGGTAATGAACGTGCTGAAAGATTTGGTTGGCGTCTACAATATGACGGTCAGAAATTGCATGTCACATCAAGGAATGCAGACTCAACAGAAAAAACAACCTTTGACACTGACCAAACAGTGTTTGATAGAAAATTTACAAGATTTATTGAAACAAGACAAGATACAGGTGTGGTATATGTTTATGAAAAAACACCTAACGGTATGTTATATGCACAAGCGATTCAAATAGCAGATCAAGATGTAAACACATTTGGTAGAAATGTACTTGCTAAAGGCAATCATTTTTATGTTGGTTTACCTAACAAAACAGTAGATACAAAAGTAGGATCAGTAATAAACTTTAGCATCAACAACGATAGCATGTGGACAACACATAGATCTGTTAATCGAACTGTAGATGTTGAAAAAATTAAAAAAGTATTTTTATACAATATCGAAGAAGGTGAGCTGTTAACTTATCTTGATTATATCGATCCTATACAGGGAAAGGTTGCAGGACCTGCCGAACAAGAGCTTACATATAAAACTTATAATGACCCTGCTGTTTATACTGCAAGTAACGATAGTAGAGCAACAAGAGATGCAACATCACCGTGGGGACCTAAACAAGTTGGAGAAATTTGGTGGAACTTAACAAATGCAAAATTCTTTAATCCTTATCAAGGAAGTATAGAATATGCTACACAGAATTGGAATAGGTTGTTTGAAGGTAACACTATCGACATATACGAATGGGTTGAGTCAGATGTTGTACCTAGCCAATGGGACTCGCAAGCGGATACTGAAAAAGGATTTGCTAAAGGATACAGCGGAACTAGTTTATACCAGGATAGTGCATTTAGTACTAGAAGAGTTTACGATGATGTTGCAAAAATATTCAAAACAAAATATTATTTCTGGGTGCAAAATAAAACAATAATTCCTGATGCAGAATTTAGACACATTAGTTCTAAAGAGATTGCAGAATATATAACGGACCCTGCTGCAAAAGGACATAGGTTTGTTGCATTAATTTCACCTAGTAAATTTGTACTTTATAATTGTGAAACTTTAATCAAAGGAATAGATGTTGGTTTGAATGTACAATTTTGGACAACTGAAAATCAATCACAAAATATTCACAACCAATATCAAATAATTAGTGAAGGCTTAGAAACTAGCCAACCTAATAAGGATGTAATTCATAAATGGTACGACAGTTTAATAGGGTATGATACTCAAGGAAGAATTGTACCTGATCCAACGTTAAGTATTAAAGAAAGATATGGGTCCTTAAATAGGCCAAGACAAAGTTGGTTTAAAAATAAATCAGAAGCATTAAAACAGTTTATCGAACGAACAAATTTAGTTTTAAAAGAAAATATTGTTGTAGGCGACAAAGACTTAACACAATTAAGTTTATCACAACCGTTAATTTCAAGCACTAGTGCGTTATTTGATACTGCAATTGATACCTTTGCAGAAATTACTACTGTAGGTATATCTAATGCAAAAACAGCACAACTTACATTGACTGTAAATGCAGGTAAGATTACACAAGTAACAATTATTGATCCGGGTAAAGGATATAGAATAGCTCCTAAGATTACAATTAATGGTGTAGGAAGCGAAGCAGAAGTTACTTGTACTATTGATAGTATAGGTAGATTAGCTAGTGTAACAATAGTAAATCCTGGAATAAATTATACTGATAATACAACTGCTGTAGTACGTCCATTTAGTGTATTAGTACGCACAGACGAAACATTGAATGGTAAGTGGGGATTGTATGAAAGAGATTTTGCAAATGGTACTTGGAATAGAATACAAAGCCAATCATTCAATGTATCATTATATTGGGAATACATAGATTGGTATGCAACCGGTTATAACGAAACCACTGACATTGACTACCTAATTGATTACAGTTACGAATTAACAAGTTTAGATAATTCAATAGGCAGTATTGTGAAAATTGCAAATATAGGTACAGGTGGTTGGTTATTGTTAGAAAAAACTTCTAATATAGATACAGATGATTATACCCAAAATTATAAAACCATAGGTCGACAAAATGGAACTATACAATTTAAAGATACCCTATACAATGTTACAGCTGCTTCTACCGGATTTGATACTATAAGTTTTGACACAAAAATATATGATAGCGAACCAATAGCAGAAACTAGAATAATATTAGAATCAATAAGAGATAATATTCTTATTGATGAGTTGTTAGTAGAGTTTAACAAATTATTCTTTGCAAGTTTACGTTATGTATTTGCAGAGCAATCATATGTAGATTGGGCATTTAAAACTAGTTTTATAAAAGCAAAACATAATGTAGGACAACTTAGAGAAGATATAACTTTTAACAATGATAATTTACCTAGCTACGAAGCATATGTAAAAGAAGTAAAACCATTTTCTACAAAAATTAGAGAATACCTAAGTGCATACGAAAGATTAGAACAGACACAAACTGTTACAACCGACTTTGATTTGCCTGCTTCATATAGCGAAGTAGAAGGAAAGATAATACCTCAAGATATTAAGGTTACAAATAGCACATTGATTGGAACTAATTCTAACCTAGAAACATATCCAAATAAAAATTGGTTAGACAACAGTAGTTATAGTGTTGTAAGCATTGTTCCAGTGGTCCAGGGTAGTGGATATACAAGTCCACCTGTACTTACATTAAGTGGCGGTGGCGGATCAGGTGTGACAACAAAAACTTATTTAGGTAATAAAGGTAATGTTACAAAGGTAGATGTGTTAACACAAGGAACTGGTTATTACGGATTGCCTACAATATCTATAAATGGTAATTTAGTTGAAGGAGGCGAATCTGCAAGTTTTGGTATAGTATTAGGAAACAATCCAGTTAGAGGAATAACAACTACTGTTAAATTTGATAGAACAACTGGAACTTATGTTTATGTCAAAACTGATCAAACTGAAACATTTACAGCATCAGGAGCACAATTTGCTTTTGACTTAAATTGGCCTATAGATTTAAAAATAACAGATGTTACTGTTATAAAAAATAATCTAGAAATACTATCAAGCGAATACACTTACACAAATAAACTAGACGAATCAGCAAGCTATGAAAGATATTATGGGCAAATAGAGTTCCTACAAAAACCTACAAAAGATGATGTTATTGTAATAAATTATAAATTATCTCCTACACTATACCAAGCACAGGATAGAATAGCAAAACTATATGACCCACAAGAAGGCCAACTAGGAAAAGACTTAGGTCAATTAATGAGTGGTATAGATTACGGTGGTGTGGAAGTTAAAAGTTTTGGGTTTGCTCAAGGTCAAGGTTGGGATTCAGATCCTTGGTTTGGTTCTACCTGGGATAGTTACGATAACACATACCAAGATGAAATATTTGAATTTGATGGCAGTACAACTGTAATTACATTGAATAAGCCTCTAGAAGATGGCGTAGAATATCATGTTTATAAAAACAATGTTAGATTAGATGATCCTAATTTTGATGGAAGCACAGTGCTTGCTAATACTAATGCAATTATGCGTAGCTTAGTAGGTGATGGCGTAACCCAAACAATGTATTTGGATGATTTTAAAACACAAGAATACCAAAATGACGGCGATAATACAGGAGCTGTTATAAATGTTATCAACGGTGATACTTTAGTAATTAGAAAATCAACTAGTGACGGAACATTCTTACCCAACGATCAGACATACGATAGTATTATACAAGGTGGCAATTTAAATTACTCAACTGCTACTGGTTTAGATAGTGCAGATATTACTATAGACGGAGACGGCTTTGTAACTCCTACTACAAGTGCTGGACCCGAAGAACAAGTTCCAGGTCAAGTCTTAGATACTGTAGATATTAAAGTATTTGAGAGACCGTCAGGCGGCGCAAGTCAAATAACTAGTGCAGTTTACACAGGTGATGGCACAACAACAATATATGCAATCGAAAGTAATCCTATAACTGAGGATTCGTTGTTTGTAAAAGTTGGTAATGTTATTAGAACCGACTATACAATAAATTATACTGATAATACAATTACATTTGCTACTGCACCTGCTGCATCTGAAAAAATAAACTTAGTTACATTAGGTGTCAGCGGTTCGAAAGTTATAGACATAGATACTATTACTACTGACGGAAGCACAGTTTCATTTTTAACTAATGTTAGATATAAAGATAATTTGCAATATATTATTACGCTTAACGGTAAAAAAATAGAAAACGTTGTTAATGAAAGTGTAGAATCAGACGGCATTGCAGGTAATGCTATAATAAAATTTGCAACTCCACCTGTTGCTGGCAATGAAATTAGATATGCATTTTTTGAAGGAGCAGTAAATTACAACAATTACAGCGAAGTAAGTATACAAAAAATAATTGCTGACGGTAGTTCTGTTGCTTATAGTCTTTCTAAAATTCCTGGAGTTCAAGAACCTGCACAATTTAAAACTATTGTAAAAGTAGGCAATAATATATTAGAAGCAGGATATTCAAAGCGTTATATAGGAACAAGCACACAACGTGAATATAAAATTGAAGACTTCCAATTCCCCCCAGGTTCGTTAGATATTCGTAATGTTAAATTGTTTATAAACGGATTAGAAATTACGTCTGATAAATTTAGAATAGTAGTAGGAGCAACAAGTGTTATAAGAATAAAAACTGATGTAATACTTGCAGACGGTGATATTATAGATATGTTTGTTATGACAGACGGCGAATATAGATTTGGATACATTGATTCATCGTCAAATCTTTGGGTATCAACTCCTGATGTAATTTACTTTGACACAGCATACAGTGAAAATACAGAAATAACTGTATATCAATTTACAAACCACGATTCACAAGATATACAAAGAATAGAATATGATGTAGTAGATAGAATAACTTTAGCACCTAATGATACAGATTATCAAAAGTACCTGCATTTACAAGGCGGCCTAATTAAGCTAAACCAAGAAGCTGTAGATGCACAGTATGTATGGGTAACTGTGAATAATGAACTGCTTATACCTAGTGTGCATTATTATGTAACCGACAACAAACTTTATGTAAAAATTACAAAAGAAATTCTACAAAATGACACAGTACAAGTAATACATTTTGCAGCGCCAGTAACGCAAAACAAATTAGGATGGTCACAGTTTAAGGATATGCTGAATAGAACACATTATAAACGATTGACTGATAAAGAAAACGTTACTTTAGCAAGTCCATTATATCAATACGATCAAAGTATTACTGTAATTAACGGTGAAAACTTACCTGCTCCAAATCCGGGGTCAAGGCAACCAGCTGTGTTGTTTATCGAAGGGGAGCGTATAGAATATTTTGTTCGTAACGGCAGTGTTATAAGCCAATTCCGAAGAGGAACTTTAGGAACAGGAGTTAAAGATGTATATCCAGCAGATACTAGAGTATTAAATTCCGGTGTTGAAAACACTATGCCTTACAAAGATGAAATACTTACAACTATTTTTACTGCTGACGGTACTACAGCAACATATACTTTAGATTTTACACCTAATAATATAAACGAATTTGAAGTTTTTGTAGCAGGTAAGCGTTTACGTAAAAATTCCATTGATAGTTATAAATTTGATAACGTAAATGGACCTATTGCACAAGATAGTCCCGAAGGTGACGAAACTATTGCTGCAGAATTTACAATTAATAGTAATAACCTTCAACTTTTAGACATTCCTACACAAAACACGAAGGTAATTGTTGTTAGGAAACAAGGAAAAATATGGAAAGATACAGGAGTTGCACTAGCAAATAGTGATTCTGACATTGCTAAATTCTTACGTGCCGCAACAGTTGACTTGCCGCGATAAATACAACAGCAGGATGGTATAAACTATGACAGATAAAATAAACGAAAACAGCGGTGTGCTATTACAAGGACACATTAAAATACATAATCCAGAAACTGGTGAAGTAATTGTAGACAAACGCAATGCTATTCATTATGAAAACATGAGTATTAGCCTTGCAGAAAGTTTAGGCAATGCTGGTACTGGTTGGATATACGAAATGGGGTTTGGCAACGGTGGAACAAGTGTTGATCCTACTGGCATTATTACATATTTGACTCCTAATAGTACAGGCACAAATGCTAGTTTGTACAACGAAACATTTACTAAAATAGTTGATGATAGAAGCGTAAACAATTTAGATCCTGCAAGAAACAAAATTGAAACACGTCATGTAAGCGGTACAAATTATACAGATATCTTAGTAACTTGTTTGTTAGATTACGGCGAACCTTCAGGACAAGATGCATTTGACACTGCTACAGATACAAATAGTTTATATGTTTTCGATGAACTAGGATTAAAAGCATATAGTTCATCAGGTACTGGTAGATTACTTACACATGTAATTTTCCATCCTGTGCAAAAAAGTTTAAACAGACTTATACAAATAGATTATACAGTTAGGGTGCAAAGTTTAACTGGGTTTAACGAAGGGTAATATAAATGGCATATACAATACAATTTACAAATAGTGTCGAAAAAGACCCTATCGTTATTGAAGATGGCACAATTAATAGCACAACAAGTTTAAGTTTTCCAGGTAGAAACTCAACAGGTTATGGTGCAGTTATTGCAGAAGGATTACTTAACCTATTAGAAAATTTTGCTAATCCTACTGAGCCTAGCAATGCCATTGAAGGCCAATTATGGTACAATAGTTTATCTGGACAACTTTTAGTATATGATGGTACTACATGGGTACCGTCCGGCGGACTTAAAAAAAGCACATCACAACCAGATCCTACAGAAGCAACTGACGGCGATCTTTGGGTTGACACTGAATCGCAACAATTATATTTGTTTTCTGGATCAACCTGGGTTTTAGTTGGACCAGAATTTAGCCAAGGTTTAACTACTGGTGTTTCACCTTCAACAATTACAGGACAAGATAATATTGATTATACTGTTGTAGAAATACAAGTATCAGCAAACATTGTTGCTATTGTTGCATTTAACGAATTTACTCCTAAAGCAACAGTTCCTGGGTTTACTATTATTAAACCAGGAATAAATTTAGCTAATAGAGATACTGATGCAGACGGAATCAACAACATTAAATTGTATGGTGTAGTTGAACGTGCTGAAAATTTAATTGTAAGTGATTTGGCTGTTCCTGCATCTAACTTTTTAAGAGGAGATGTAGAATCAACATCAACTAATCCTTTGAACATACAAAATAATACAGGTATTTCATATGGTATAAATGGCGAAATGAATGTAGGTATTGAAGGTAGTGCAGGTGTAATACAGCATAATATTGAAGGATCTAATATTGACATACGTGTAAGGAATTTAGGTTCAAGTAAAACAGTTTTAAGAGTAGATAGTAGTCTACGAGTAGGAATTAATAATGAAGCTCCTGACGAAGCACTTGATGTTACAGGTAATTTATTAACAAGCGGAATTATAAAAACAAATGATGTAACTGAAAGTACAACAATTAGTAATGGTAGTATAATTGCAAAAGGCGGTATTGGTATTGCTAAATCAGTAAACGTAGGAGAAAGCATAAGGGTACAAAAAGGTATAACTTTAGGTAACAACGACTTAGTTGTTGACAATGCTGAAAGTGATCTTATTATGCCAGATCTAAATAACACTAGAAATATTGGTAGTAGTACAAATAAATGGCGTAAAATGTATGCAACTACATTTATTGGCGCACTTGAAGGCTCTGTTAGCGGTAGCGTAAGTGGTAAAGCTGGAAGTGCTGATAAGTTAGTTACTGCAACAACATTTAGATTATCAGGAGATGTTGAAACAGTTGAAAATGTGTTTGATGGACAAACAGGCGGCGCAGTAAAAGATTTTAATGTATCAATTAAAAATACAATTATTTCCGGAAAAACACAAGTTACAGATAGTTTATCAAATGACGAGTTCATTATTGATAGAATAAGTGGAACCAGCACAGGTTTAAGAAGAATTTCAAGACAAACACTCTTTCAAAACATTGCAGGATTAAATCCAATTGGAAGTGTTATGCCTTATGCAGGAAATGCAGAGCCTACAGGATGGAAATGGTGTAACGGCCAAGAATTAAGCACAGGTACTTTTAATACTTTATTTCAATTAATAGGTTACACCTACAAAGCACAGGGTTTAGTTTCAGCAGGCACATTTGCTACACCAGATCTTAGAGGTAGATTTCCATTAGGTCTGTTAACTATGGGAGGAACAGAACCTCCAGTAATAGAGCCTGATCTTGCAAACGTGGTAGGAAACCAAGTTTCACCGGTAGTTACAGTGTCTGATGCATTTAGTATTAACGGTATAACTGTAACACTTACAGGAACTACATTAACAAGTGTTATTTCAGATATTACATCAGCAGGTATTACTGGCATAACTGCCGCAAATAACGGTAATAATCAACTTCAAATTATAGGCACAGATGTTAATGTTGTTTTGGCAGATGTAACAAATACACCTCTATCAGATTTAGGATTTACAGCAGGTGAGACTCTGAAAATAAAAAGTCCTGATCCTAGAGTAAGAAGTGGAAATAGCACAGTGTTAGGAGCAGTAGATGGAACAGACGATGTTACAATCAGTATTGATAATTTACCTGAACACGAACACGACTTACGTGCAGAAAACGGTGTTCAATTTACTGCTATTAGAGCAGTTGATGGAAGAGGTGGAGATAAACCAGATGATGCAACTTTAAGTAAAATTCAAACAGGGGCAGATGAGCTATCACAAACAATTGACAAAAGCGGCGGAGTTTTGAATAATACTACAGGTCAAGAAATGGATGTTATGAACCCTTATCAAACAATTAATTATATTATATATACAGGAGTTGTAGCATGAGTTATAAGCTAAACAAAACTGACGGATCTTTACTTGTAGAACTACAAGACGGAGTAATTGATACAACAAGTTCAGACTTAACACTTGTAGGACGTAATTACAAAGGCTTCGGCGAATATATAAACGAAAACTACATTGCTTTATTAGAAAATTTTGCAAGCACAAGTGCTCCTAGCAATCCAATTTCAGGACAGTTATGGTATGATACAAGTGATCAAAGATTAAAAATTTATAATGGCACCACATTTAGAGTAGCAGGTGGACCATCTGTTGGTGCATCACAACCTAATATGATAGCTGGCGATCTTTGGATCAATAACGAAGAAAATAAGTTATATTTTTATGATGGAACTGATTTAGTTGCAGTAGGTCCTAATTATACAGCTACACAAGGAAAAACAACATTAGAAGCTGTTACAATGATTGATACTAGTGGACAAACTAGGGCAATACTTGCTCAGTATATTCAAGGAAATTTAGTTGGAATTTTTAGTAAAGCAGAATTTACTCCTAGAACTGAAGATGTTTTGTTACCATATGCAGCTGGCAGAGTAATAAAAGTAGGGTTCAATCCGTTGAACGAGATAGACAATGGTGATATCAAAGCATTTAGATGGAACGGCATAGCAAAAACAGCTGAAAATTTAGTTGACAGTATAGGAACAAGTTATAGTTTTGCAGACTTTGTAAGAACTAACGAAAGAGACAGTAGTAATTTAATAGTTGATCAAACTATGGACGGCGGCTTATTTGTAAAAGGCGAAACTGGATTAAAAGTTGGATACGGTGATACGCAGTATGGTATTTTCAAGACGTTAGCATCTGACACAAAAACCGTAATAGATCTAGTACAACAAAATAAAGATTTTGCGATAAGGCGTAAAGTAGGAAACGACCAAGTTGAAGCTCTTACTTTAGATACAAGCACAGGTAGGTTTGGAATAAACAATAATACACCTACTGTAGAATTAGATGTCACAGGATCTGGTAAATTTTCCGGAGATTTAACTGTTGGTGGTAACCTTTCAATCACTGGTACAACATTTGCTGTTGATACAGTAAGTATGAGAATCAAAGATCCGCAACTTAATTTAGGAGTTTCTGAGGATTCAACAGAGCTTACCGATTCACAAGTAGATGGCGGCGGATTTATTGTGAACAGTTTAAATGGAAGTAAAGATTTTATTTGGAGAGTAGCGACAGGAAACTTTACATCAAATCAAAACATTGATTTAGAATTGGGTAAACAGTTTAGAATTAACAATTCAACTGTGTTGACTGGCAACACTTTAGGTAGCGGTGTTTTAAATAGTTCCTTACAAAATTTAGGCACATTAACTTCCTTAACTGTAGCAGGAAATGCTGCGGTAGGAAGTTTAAGTTCACCTGGTGCTTTAAATATAAGTTCTACAGGTGATATTACAATTAATACGCAAAAGATTACTGGTGTAGCATCACCTACTGCTGACGCTGACGTTGCTAATAAAGGCTATGTTGACACAGCAATAGGAACGGAGGTACTAGTTTTTAGTTTAGATATTACTGGGTTTACAGATCCTAATGCAATCGGAGTAGCAGCTGGACCAATCAACGATGTAAAAGCTGTAATACAAAGTTTGTATCCTGCAGCTGCGGCTGATAATGGAAAACAGGCAAAAATACATACAACATCTTATGCTTCTGCAACAGTTTCTGGTATTAATATAAGCATTGGTGCTTCACCGGATGCAACTAAAGTTTTACAAAAATCAAGCATTGCTGTAGATGCTGCTGGAACACAAAATCAAACGGTAGTACAGGATATTGCTGCAACTAATACAGCATCGGGTACTGTGTCATTAACCCCGACTAGAAATACTATGACATTCACAATCACAGGAGGCGTGTGGACGCACAACAGCACAGTGGCATATCCGTAAGGATAAGATAAATACTTGCAACAAGGGGTTATATAAATGGCGTATACAATTAACAAATATGATACTAACCAGCTAACAGTGGTACAAGACGGTACTATTGATCAAACCACTGACATAAAGTTAGTTGGTAAGAATTATGCAGGGTACGGTGAGATACAAAATGAAAATTTTGTGTTTCTTTTAGAAAATTTTGCTGGAGCAAATCAACCACCAAGGGCAGTCAAAGGACAGGTTTGGTTTGATAGTGCAAATAGTAAATTAAAATTTTATGACGGAAGTAAATGGCGAACAACAGGTGGCGCTGAAATTTCCGGAACTGCACCTGCAGGATTAGCATTAGGAGATTTTTGGTGGGATACAACTAACCAACAGCTATATGCATATAACGGCACAGACTTTGTATTAGTAGGACCACAAGACGCAGGTTCTGGAATAACCCAGATGCAAAGTAAAACAGTACTTGATACTGGATCTGTAAGTAGAAGTGTAATTGCAGCTACAGTAAACGACGAAGTTATATTCCTAATAAGCCCGACAGAATTCACAATTGACAGTACAGACGCTGAAAACGCCATTTCAGGATATGATGTTGTACGTCAAGGTGTTACACTTAAAAATACGCAAAATGCAACAGCTGGCGTTACTTCAACAGGGCATAGATTCTGGGGAACCGCAGCTAATGCATTAAAATTAAACGGTGTTGATGCAAGTGCATATGTTACAGCTAGTGCGGGTACACCTACAGTATTCTCCGAATTAACTAATTTTCAAACTGATTCAGGTGTTGCTGTTGGTGCAGGACTAGATTTAAAGATTTTTATTGAAAATGACAACGAAGGCGTTATACAAAATTCACAAGGCGATGAAATTAAATTTAGAGTAAAAGAGTCAGGCGGAAGCTCAGTTAACGTAGTTGATATTAGACCAGGACAAATTTTACCAGGTATACAAAGCACTGGACCTACAGTTTATAAAACAGTAGATATTGGTTCAACAGCTGCACCGTTTGATGATATCCATGCAGGAAACTATTACGGCATATCAGAAAAAGCATCTGCCTTAATTGTAGGCGGAAATACAAGAGTAGGAGCAGTAGACAGTATTGGAACAGGAACAGGAAACACTGTAGCTGTTAGAGATGCAAGCGGAAATTTAAATGCTGTGCTATTTCAGGGTACAGCAACAAGTGCAAGATATGCTGACTTAGCAGAAATTTATACAACAGATAAAGAACATCCTGTAGGAACTGCAATGACAATATGTACAGATGAAGATCATGAAGCAGGATCTGCTAAGGCAAGCGATATGTGTATTGGAGTTATATCTGCTGAACCTGCATACTTAATGAACAGTGATTCAGAAGGTCAAGCAATTGGTCTAAAAGGTCGTGTTCCTGTAAGAGTAAAAGGACCTGTGAAAAAAGGACAAGCAATTTATGCATGGACAGATGGAATTTGCACAACTATAGCGGCAACAGCAATGGTAGGTATAGCACTTGAATCAAGTGATATTGAAGATGAAAAATTAATCGAGTGTGTGTTAAAAGTATAAATATACACAGTTAAAGAGGATAACAAATGGCAGTATCAGTTGGACAAACTATTGGAGAAACCGAATATACTACTTTACGAAGCGGGATAAACACAGTAATGGGTACTCCTGCAGGTAGTGGTGATTCTTCTACAGGGTATAATCAAACTATTACTGCTCCTAGTGTAAGTGTTGGCACAAGCATAACAGCCGCACAGTGGAATGCATTGAGAGGCGATATTAGAAAAGCATCTGCTCATCAAACAAATAATGCTGTGGCACTGACTACAGTAGATAATGATACAGGTATTACAGCAACAATACACAATGCTCTTGAAACAGCATTAGCAACAGTAACATCAAATAGATTTACTATGTCAAATGCTCAAAGTACACTTACTACAGCTGCTAATCCTACAAAGACTAATTGGAACGGAATACAACAACACGATTTACAATTTAGTTGGTCATCAGCCAATGCTTTTAAAGCATTTTGGAATGCAGGCGGAACAATAAAAGTTTCGTCTTCTCTTTCTTATACAGGCGGGGAAGCTAAAACTCTAGACTGGAAAAGCATGATAGATAACGCTCCTGATGTTAGTATAAATTATACAAGTGCATATGCAGATGGAGGCGGCTCAGGCGGCACCATTACAAATACAGGTATGTATGATTTGAATACAAACGGTACAGAAGTCCAAATTTATCAAGCTGGAGGTACAACTCCGTATGCAGAAAACGATTATCAAATTTTTATAAGGTATATTTCAAACGGAATACGTGTACGAATAGTTTTTAGGGACGATGATACCGGTGATCAAACTGGTTCTGGACCTCCTGTAGACGAAAACATAAAAGGTACATTGACTAGTGCTGTGTATTATCGTAGAGCTACAGGATCAAATGTTGCAGTTGATGCTCCTTCAGTATCCAACGGCGGATCAAATACTTTTTAGTTTTACTTGACAAACAGCTCAAAATAGTATATAATATTATTATAAAGGAGCTCTTATGGACGAAAGACTTGAGAAAGCATTAGAATTTTCAAATTTTATTGAAACACAAAATAATCAGAAAAACATTTTCTTTAAACAATTCCAAGAAGATTGCGTATATTACAAAGACGGAACAAAGTTTAGTGTAACAAAAGAATTAATTGCATTTTTATCTGCAATGGCTAATCTTAAACAAGAAGGTTTGGTTTTGTTAGATGATAATAATATTCCAATACAAATTGATAATGTTGATGAATTTCAAAAAAATATATGTAGTGTATACTTAATTGCCGCTCGAAAGTACTTTAAATCTTATGATAGTATAAAATTAAATAGATCAGTTGAAGGATTGACTACTTTATGAATAAAGGCATAGTCATTTTTGCATTCAATAATGATAAGATAGACTATGTGAAGCAAGCAGTCTATTGTGCAAAACGTGTAAAAAAATATTTAGGATTACCAGTTCAACTTATCACGAGTGGCATTGATTATATCAAGAATGAATTTCCTTTCTACAAAGATTATATTGATGAAATAACTTATGTACAAGAACCTCAAGATTTTTCTATAAAAAGTTTTTACAACGGTATATACAGCAAACAATCTCTTGAATGGAAAAATAATGCAAGAGATGATGCATTTGATTTGAGTATATTTGATAAAACTATTGTTATAGATTCAGATTTAATTATAAGCAATAATAAGTTATTAGAATGCTTTACATCACAAGAAGATTTTATGATTGCTAAAGATTATAATCTAATCAACACCCACAAAGAAAAATTAAGTTTTGATAGGGTATCATATCATACTATACCTATGTACTGGGCAACTATTTTGTATTTTACAAAGAGCGAAACGCCAAGGCATGTATTTAATTTAGTAAAACATATAAAAGAAAATTATAATTATTATAGGCTTGTGTATGATATAGCTGAAGAAAAATTTAGGAATGATTTTGCGTTTAGTATTGCTATTCATATGATGAGAGGCTTTAATGAAGATAATGACTGGCCAAAAAAAATTCCTACAGATATGTGGGTAGCGACAGATAGAGACGTTTTAGTAGATATTAAAAATGAAAATATACAATTACTAGCTCAAAGAGAATATGATTATTTAAGTGTAAAATTAACAGATGCTACAGTTCATGTTATGAATAAATTTAGTTTGAACGATTTTGTAAATAAGGAATTTAGTAATGACTAACGGAGTATGTATTGTAGCACAAAATAACACTAACACTGATTATGTAAGACAAGCATACGCACTATCTCTTAGTATTCTAAAAAATAATCCTAATACATCTATTTCACTTATTACCAATGACGAAGTTTCTAGTGAATATAAAATATTCGATAACATTATTCCAATTCCTTGGGGAGATTCAGCAAAGCATTCAGATTGGAAAATAGATAATAGGTGGAAAGTATACCATGTAACTCCATATAGGAATACTATAGTATTTGATGCGGATATGCTAGTTTTAGAAAATATTGATTATATATGGAGTAACGAATCTAAATTAAACTTTACATCTAATGTTACAACATTTAGAAATGAACTAGCAACTAGTAGATATTATAGGAAAACTTTTGATGCTAATAATCTTCCTAATGTTTACACAGGAATGTATAGTTTTACTAAATGTCCTGAAACACACGGATTTTTTGTTTTGCTTGATATAATAATGAAAAATTGGAAATTGTTTTATAAAAAGTTTTCGCCTAAAAAGCAACAAGGCTGGTGCAGTTTTGATGTTAGTGTTGCAATAGCAATTAAAATTTTAGGTAAGCAAAACTATTACCTTAATAATCAAGCCTACTGTTTTACACATCTAAAACCTCGTATGCAAAATTTATCCTATGCACCACAGAAATGTTTTGATCTGTTAAAAATGGATTTTGGAGATAATGGAATTTTCATAAACGGATACAAACAACATGGAATATTACATTATGTCGAAGACGAGTATCTTACTGATGAGTTGATAAATTATTTTAAGGAGCAGGTATAATGTTTTATTTGTTTTATACCGACAACGGAGTTATTTTATCTGTCAGTAATTCTGACCAAGAAGAAGGAAATATTTTAGAAATAGATACAGACTTATTTGAAGATTTTTCTGAAGGTCGTAAGCAAATTATTGATTACAAAGTTATCGAAGATGCAAAAGAAAACGGTCAAATGCATGTAGTGCCTACTGATATAAATTTTGTAGACAAATTTGAACAGACAAAAGGTCAAATTCCAAAAAATGTGCCAGCTACTAACTGCATAGAATTTATCCAAGGAAGTGATTCGTGGAGAATAAAAAATAAATTAGCAAAACACAAAGCATCTATGCTAAATGAAAATGAATATGTAAGAGAGTATTTTGTTGTAGATGAATCTAACAGATTTATTTTAGTTGATAAATTTAGTTTAAATTTACAGGAAACTTTAACAAAAGAAGTAATTATCCAAGATCACGGGTGTAACAAAAATGTGCGACTTATGTGTTTTGATAGTTACTTAAAACATGTACATACATTGGAAAATTAATGATAGACTTTGCAACTAAAAAAAG
>MDTG01300596.1_pt1 | contig 19648 bp, 17 predicted proteins | sample 811421 | NCBI WGS metagenome assembly MDTG01 (sample SAMN05326645, study PRJNA326480) | marine metagenome | isolation source: seawater | place: Pacific Ocean: South East | collected 2011
GGTTGCACGAGGTGTTCGGTAACGGGCATCCCAGATGAATGATCGCCGCCTTTTCTTCGGAAAAGCGCACAGAACCCGGCTTACAGACCCTCTGACCGCTTTTTTCAAAAGATTTTGATTAAAAACGGGGAGTTCTTACCGTTTTCACCTCTGTTTTGGGGTCTGTTTCCCGTTGACACCCATAGTGTCCCGTGTTATCCCAAACTATCCCGTCTTGAGCTGGCGAGATACAGGATGGGTGTGTCCAAAATGCGTTTGGGCACAACATATGGAGGGAATTGGACATGACTATGTTCATGTCAACCATTTCGGGCAAAATAGATGCCAAAGGCCGCGTCTCGGTGCCGTCTGTCTTTCGTTCCGCCATTTCGGCGCAAAACGGGGCGGCGCAAAGCGGCGCGCCGCAAGGGATTTTTGTCTATCCCTCTTTCACCGAAAACGCCATTGAAGGCGGCGGCCACACGCTGATGAATGATATCGGCGCGATGGTCGAACGGTTGAACCTATTTGCCGAAGAACGCGACGCGCTGGCGGCGTCACTATTTGCCGACAGCCACCACTTGAATTTCGATGCTGATGGCCGCGTTTCTCTTCCGGCTGCATTGCTGGCGCATGCCGGTATTGAAAAAGAACTGTGCTTTGTCGGGATGGGCGGTAAATTCCAGATTTGGAATCCGCAAGGTTTTGCCGATTTCCGATCTAAATCCCGCACGATGGCGTTGGAACAGCGCGGTCTGTTGCAATCGCTCAGTAATGCCCCGCCGGGCGGCACAGACGGGTCACAGCAATGAGCGGTGGGGGTGACGTGAACAGGCAGCAGCAAAGCGTGCCCCCGCACTCGGCTCCGCATATTCCGGTTCTTTTGAATGAGGTGGTCACCGCGCTTGGCCCGCAGGCCGGTGAGGTGATGGTCGACGGCACATTCGGAGCCGGCGGCTATTCGCGCGCTTTATTGGAAGCCGCCGATTGCGCGGTGATTGCCATTGACCGCGACCCCGACACCAAAACTCATGCCGATGGCTTGACCGTGGAATATGGCGACCGCTTTTCTTATACCTCCGGCTGCTTCGGCGATATGCAGGATTTGCTGGCCGCGCCGGTTGATGGGGTCACGCTCGATTTGGGTGTTTCCTCCATGCAGCTCGATGAGGCAATGCGCGGCTTTTCCTTCATGCGCGACGGTCCGCTCGATATGCGGATGAGCCAAGACGGGTTAAGCGCTGCCGATTTGCTCAATGAAGCTGCGCCCGAATTATTGAGCAATATTATTGCCGTTTATGGCGAGGAGCGGCGTGCTAGCGCCATTGCCAAGGCGATTATTGCGCGCCGCGAGAGCAAGCCGATGGCGCGCACCGGCGATTTGGTCGATGCGGTGTGTTCTGTTCTCGGCGCGCCGCGTTTCGGCAAGGCGCATCCGGCGACGCGCACCTTTCAGGCTTTACGGATTTATTTAAATGACGAGCTGGGCGAATTGATGCGCGGGCTGCAAGCGGCTGAACAGGTTTTGAAACCGGGCGGGCGGCTGGCTGTGGTGACCTTTCATTCGTTGGAAGACCGTATGGTCAAACAGTTTCTTGCCCCGCGGACCGGCCGCGCCGGTCGCCCGTCTCGCCATTGGCCTGATGTCAATAAGGCACGCCCAAGTTTTGCCGATGCCGCCAAACGCAACATCAAAGCCGGTGAGGCCGAGATTGAGGCCAATCCTCGAGCCCGCTCGGCGCGCTTGCGTGTCGCTCTTCGCACCGACGCTCCGGCATTTTCCGCAGAAGCCGATTTACTGCCCAAACGAGCGCCCCGACAAACCCGCAACGGCGAGGTGATGTGATGGTACGTGTGCTTAATATTGCGCTGATATTTGTCTTCGTCATTTTGGTGGCCGCGCTTTATCACATTCGTTATTCGGCTGAGGCCGAGGCCAAGGCGTTGCGTGACGTGCAGCGCATCATGGCGGCTGAGCAAGACCGCCGTCGCACCCTTCAAGCCGAATGGGCTAGCCTCAATGACCCGCGGCGTCTGCAAATATTGTCACAACAATATTTATCGCTTGATTATTTGCGCGCTTCGCAAGTGCTCGATTTACGCGATGAAGCGACGCTCAGCATTCCGGTTTTGTTAATACCGCAAGGAGGTAGTGATGCGGAGCGGTAAGCTGCCTCTCGTGCGGGTCGGCAATGACTGGGCTATGGTGTTGGGCGGGCGGCTCGGTCGCCGCGCCGGTGATTTGACACAGCATGCGGTTGAGACAACGCGCTCGCGCCTGCGCCTCGCACTGATATGTTTTTTCATTGTGTTTTCGGTTTTGGGCGGTCGTCTGGTGCAATTGACGGTGCTCGACGGGACTCCCGCGCAGCGCAGTGCCGGCGCGTATAAAAACAATTTCACGCGGCCGGCCATTACCGATCGTAATAATGTCGTGCTGGCGACACAAATCACGACGGTCACGCTGGGTGCTGATCCTGCCAAAATATCAGATGGCGCAGAATTGGCGGGTCAATTAAAAACCGTCTTGCCACGTTTGAACGAAGCACGCGCGGTGCGTCTGTTATCGGGCAAGGCGCGCTATGTCACCTTATTGTCCGGGCTGACACCGGCACAAAAACAAAATGTTTTGGCGTTTGGCAATCCGGCCTTGAAATTGACGCAAAGCACCAGCCGCGTCTATCCGGCCGGTGAGGTGACGGCACATACGGTCGGCTTTACCAGTTCCGATTTGCGCGGTCTGTCCGGCTTGGAGCTCTATCTCGACGGCTTATTGTCAGAAGAAGCAGTCGGCGGGGTATTAAAAACCAGCCTCGACATCCGCGTGCAACATGCGGTGCGCGATGTGTTGAGTGACACCATCACGGCTTTCTCGGCCCGGGCCGGCGGGGCAATCGTCGTGGACGCTCATAATGGCGAAATTATCGCTCTCGTCTCGTTACCTGATTTCGATGCCAATGCGCCGATGCGCAACGGGCAAGAGAGCCATTTCAATCGCATGACTTTGGGGGTCTATGAGCTTGGCTCAATTTTCAAAGTCTTTACTGCCGCCATGGCTTTGGATAGCGGTATGGTCGCGGCGCATGAAACTTTTGACACGGCGGAACCGTTGCAAATCGGGCGTTATGAAATCAATGATTTGCACGGCGAAGAGCGCCCCTTAAGCATTGAAGAAATTATCGTACATTCTTCCAATATCGGTTCGGCCAAGTTGGCGCTGCGTGTGCCCGAAGATATGCATTATGATTTTCTGCAAAGGCTCGGTTTTACCGATGCGCTGGATATGGAATTGCCGGAGCGCACTGCACCGCTGACGCCGACACGCTGGACCGATATTGAGCGCGCCACTTCATCTTACGGACATGGTATTTCGGTGACGCCGCTGCACGCCGTCATGGCCGGTGCGGCGATGATTAATGGCGGTATTATTTATCAGCCAAGTCTGCGCAAGGTCGGGCTACCGGTCGGCGAGCGGGTGATTTCGGCGCAAACCAGCGTCGCGCTGCGCGCCATGATGCGCGCCGTGGTGGCCGGCGGCACGGGTCGCCAGGCCAATGTGCCGGGTTATCAAGTTTTGGGCAAAACCGGCTCGGCTGAAAAGCCGCAAGCCGGTGGTTATAATAAAAATGCTCTGGTGACATCTTTCCTCGGGGGCTTTCCAGCGCGCGCGCCGCGCTATGCCATGCTCGTTATGCTCGACGAGCCGCAAGCGACACACGAAACTTTTGGTTACAATCTGGCCGGTTGGAACGCAGCGCCCGCCGCTGGTGAAATTGTCCGCCGCATTGCGCCCTTGCTCGGCGTATTACCGCATTTTGACAAACCTGATGAGCAAGCTGCCCTGGCTTTGCCGGAAATCTCAGGTCAGTTAAGGGGAGGCTTGGCCAATGCGTCTCGATGAGCTGACCCATATGAAATTACCCGATGCGAATATGGCATCTGTTGATATTTGCGGCCTCAGTGCTGATAGCCGCACCGTGCAACCGGGCTATTTATTCGCTGCTCTAGCAGGTGTTGAAGCCGATGGTCGCAGCTTTATCGGGCAAGCGATTGAAAACGGCGCCGCCGCCATTTTGACACAAGAGCCGATGGTGGCCGGTGTGCCGGTGGTGACCAGCGACAATCCGCGCCGCGATTTGGCGCTGATGGCAGCGCGTTTTTTTGAGATGCAGCCGCCCAATATTGCTGCCATTACCGGCACGAACGGCAAGACCTCAAGCGTTGCATTTTTGCGCCAGCTCTTCACTGCCGCCGGTCACAAAGCGGCCTCAATGGGCACGTTGGGCATTGATATGGGCAGTGGGGGTGGAGCTATTGAAGCCGCGCTCGACCATACGACACCGGAGCCGGTGCGCCTGCATGCAGCACTGCGTGATTTGGTGGCGTATAAGGTGACGCATCTTGCAATGGAGGCCTCCAGTCACGGTCTGGCGCAATATCGCTTAGACGGGGTCCGCTTATCGCTTGCCGGTTTCACCAATCTATCGCGCGACCATTTGGATTATCATGCTAGCAGGGAAGACTACGCTGCTGCTAAACAACGTTTGTTTACAGATGTGTTGGCGCAAGACGGGACGGCGGTCATCACCATGACGCATGAAGCCGGTTTGGCGATGGCGGAAGCTTGTGTCGCCGCCGGTCGCAAGGTTCTGAAAGTCGGGCGCGAGGGCGATGCCATTCATATGAGTATTACTGGTCGCCGTGCCACCGGTTTGGACGTGGCCGTGATGGCGGACGGCGCGCACCATAATATCGTGTTACCGCTTATCGGTGATTTCCAAATTGAAAACCTTACCCTTGCCATGGGTATGGCGAAAGCGGCCGGCATTGACACCGAGACCATGTTGGACGCGTGCCGTGATTTACAAACGCCGCGTGGGCGAATGCAAATGGCTGGTCGAACCGCGGCCGGCGCCTCGATTTTTGTCGATTATGCACACACGCCCGATGCACTGGAGAATGCGCTGACCGCCTTGCGGCGCCATGTGCCCCAAGGCGCGCGTTTGCTGGTCATGTTCGGTTGCGGTGGCGACCGCGATAGTGGCAAGCGACCTGAAATGGGAGCCATTGCGGCTGCAAATGCCGATAAGGTTTTTGTGACCGATGATAATCCCCGCCATGAGGCTGCAGCTGATATTCGTGCCGCCATTTTGGCGGCGTGTCCCGATGCAATCGAGATTGGTGAGCGCGGCGAGGCCATTGCCGCCGCGCTTGATGCGGCGCAGGCTGATGATTTGGTTTTGCTGGCCGGTAAAGGCCATGAGAGCGGGCAAATTATCGGCGACATAATTTTGCCGTTTGACGATGTCACTATGGCGCAAACGATATTGGCGTCGAAAGGAGGGCACCATGCGTGATGTTCTCTGGCACGGCCAAGATGTGGTGACCGCTTTACAGGCGCATTTGATTTCTGCCGTGTCGCATGATTGGCACGCGCAGGGCATTGCAATCGATACGCGCGATTTATTGGTCGGTGATATTTTTGTCGCCTTGCCCGGCGAAAAAGCACATGGCCATGATTATGTTGCGCAAGCATTTGACAATGGTGCTGCAGCAGCGCTGGTCGGTGCGGATTTTGAAAATGCTAGTTTGGGCAAACAGGCAGTACTGCTGCCGGTCGACGATATTTTGGCGGCTCTGGCAAGTCTGGCGCGCGCCGCACGCAAACGCAGCGCCGCGCAAATCATCGCCATAACCGGCAGCGTCGGCAAAACCGGCACCAAAGCCAGCCTTGCCAATGCGCTAGCCAAATCGGGCAGAACCCATGCCGCCGAGCGCAGCTTCAATAATCATATTGGGGTGCCGTTATCGCTGGCGCGGCTGCCGCAAGACGCCGCGTATGGCGTTTTTGAACTAGGCATGAACCATGCCGGTGAAATTGCTGCTCTGGTCAATATGGTGCGCCCGCATTGTGCCATCATCACCACTATTGCAGCGGCGCATATTGAAAATTTCGACTCCATGGATGCGCTGGCAGCGGCGAAAGCGGAAATATTGACCGGCATAGAAGCTGGTGGCAGCGCAGTTCTGCCGTTTGACAATGGCTATTTCGATATGTTGCGACAGCAAGCCGAGGCGCGGGCACTTAAAATAATCGGCTTCTCGACTGAAGGGCATGAGGCGGCGGATAGTTATGTCAGCCGCGCCAAGTTGCACTCGGCCTGTTCTTGCGTTACCGCCATGCTGGGTTCGCAGGCCGTAACCTATAAAGTCGGCGCACCGGGTATTCATTTGGTCGCCAACAGTCTCGCCGTATTGAGCGCCGTGCAATTGGTCGGCGGCGATTTGGCTTTGGCCGCTTTGTCTTTGGCTGAGCATGACGGTCTGGCCGGTCGCGGCGCGCGCTATCGCCTAGGTGCGGATGATGCGCCGATCACGCTAATTGATGAAAGTTATAATGCCAATCCAACCTCTATGGCGGCGGCTATGGCGACTTTGGGGTTGGCTCCGCGTAAAGGGCGCGGGCGGCGTATTGCCGTTTTGGGCGACATGGCCGAGCTCGGCGATGACGCGGCACATTTACACGCCGCTCTGGCCGATAATACGGAAAGCGCCGATATTGATCTGGTCATCACATGCGGGGCGCTGATGAAAAATTTGCACGATGCACTGCCGCCCGGACGTATGGGCGCACATGCTGATAATTATCAAACCGCACTCTCCATTTTGCGTAATGAGGTGCAAGACAATGACGTTGTTATGGTCAAAGGCTCAAATGCTAGCCGCATGGGCTTGGTGGTGGAAGGACTTGTCGACTTTTTGACCGACACAGGGCAAGAAAAAGAGGCGCGCCGGTGATTTATTATCTAACACAAATTCTTGGCGACCTCCCCGGTGCCAATCTGTTCAATTACATCACCTTCCGCGCCGGTGGTGCGACCATGACGGCGCTGCTCATTAGCTTTATTTTGGGGCCGTGGATGATAAGCACATTGCGCAACCGCCAAAGTCGCGGGCAGCCCATTCGTGCTGACGGGCCACAATCGCATTTGACCACTAAGGTCGGCACGCCGACCATGGGTGGCTTGCTCATTTTGCTGGCTTCTATCGGCTCAACCCTCATATGGAGCAATTTGGAAAACATCTTCCTCTGGATTGCGCTTTTAACAACGCTCGGTTTCGGGCTTATTGGTTTTGCCGATGATTATTCCAAATTGCGTGGCCACTCCAGCGATGGTGTGCCGGGACGCGTCAAGCTGGTATTGGAATCGGTAATTGCCATTGTTGCGATTATTTTCATAAGCGCCAATTTGCCGCCCGAATTGGCGACCAGCTATGCCGTGCCGTTCCTCAAAGACTTGCTTCTTCCCTTCGGCCTGCCGCTTTATCTGATTGCCGGACTGATTGTCATTGTCGGCTCATCCAATGCGGTCAATCTGACCGACGGACTGGACGGTCTGGCCATTGTGCCGACAATGATTGCCGCCGCAAGTTTCGGCTTTATTGCTTACCTCGTCGGCAATGCTATTTTCGCCAATTATTTGCAAGTGCATTATGTGCCGGGTACAGGTGAACTGGCTGTGTTCTGCGCTGCCCTCATTGGTTCGGGCCTTGGTTTTCTTTGGTATAACGCGCCACCGGCCGCCGTCTTTATGGGTGATACCGGCTCGCTGGCTTTGGGTGCCGCGCTCGGCACCATTGCCATCATCACCAAGCATGAATTGGTGCTCGCCATAGTTGGTGGGCTGTTCGTACTGGAAGCCGTATCGGTGATTGTGCAGGTCGCCTCCTTTAAATTGACCGGCAAGCGGGTTTTCGCAATGGCGCCGCTGCATCATCATTTCGAGCAGCGCGGCTGGGCCGAAAGCACCATTGTTATTCGGTTTTGGATTATTTCCGTCGTGTTGGCGCTTCTCGGTCTAGCCACGTTAAAGTTGAGGTGATGTATGATTGAATTGCCGACATATTCAGGTGAGACCGCCATTTTCGGGCTGGGCCGTTCGGGTCTTTCGGCTGTGGCGGCGCTTGTCGCCGCCGGCAATCGCGTGGTCGCTTGGGATGATGCGGAAGCACCGCGCGCCCAAGCGGCTGAATTGGGAGCGCATATTCGTGACCTGACGCAAGATTTCGGCGTGGCACAAAGGTTGATTGTCAGCCCCGGCGTGCCGCTCACCCATCCTGCGCCGCATAAGGTGATTGCCGCCGCGCGCGCCTCCAATGCCGACATATGGGGCGATATGGATTTATTCGCCGATGCCGCAGCCAATGCGGCCATGCAAGATGCGGTAACGCTTATTGGCATTACCGGCACGAATGGCAAGTCAACCACGGCCGCACTAGTCGCGCATATACTGGAAATGGCAGGGCACAAAACTTATTTGGGCGGCAATATTGGTACGCCAGTGCTTGAGCTGCCGCTTCAGGAAAATGCTGTTTATGTGCTTGAGTTATCATCTTATCAGCTTGATTTGAACCGCCGCTTCGCCGCCGATATCGGTGTTTGGCTAAACCTCTCGCCCGACCATATCGACCGGCATGGCGATATGGCCGGTTACGCAGCGGCTAAAGCGCAATTATTTGCTGACGGCAGAGCGGCGCAGGCGCGTATTGTCTGCATTGATGATACCTATGGCCATGCATTGGCCGAAAAATTGCGGCAAGACGGTTTGCCGCTGACCACACTGGGTGCGCAAAATGCCGATTTGATTTATCTCGCCAATGCATTCCAAACAGGCGGTGAGAGCATGTCGCTGATTGATTGTGTTGCTTTGCCGGGTGCGCATAATGCACAAAACGCTGCCGCTGCTTATGCGGTCGGACGGGCGCTTGGCCTCTCGCAAAAACAAATTATAGCGGCTTTCCAAAGCTTTGCAGGCATGGCGCATCGCCTGCAAGTAATTGATGAATATGGGAAGGTCAAATTCGTCAATGACTCCAAAGCCACCAATGTTGAGGCAACACGCCATGCGCTGGCCGCCTTTGACAATATATATTGGATTGCCGGAGGGCGCGCCAAAGCCGACGCCGACGGCCAAGTCGGGCTGGATATGTTGCGTCCTTATTTCAGCAATGTGCGTGGTGCCTATTTGATAGGCGAGGCGGCACAAGCTTTTGCCGAGGCGCTGGCCGATAATGTGCCGATAAGCATATCGGGCACGATGGAAAAGGCTGTAGCCGATGCCGCCATGCAGGCCATATCGGATCATTTGGACGCGCCCGTCGTCTTGTTGTCCCCGGCCTGCGCGTCGTTTGACCAATATGATGACTTCGAAGAGCGCGGCGCGGCTTTTGCTGCTGCTACCGCCGATTGGATCAGCAGCGATAAGGAAATGGCGATGAATGCAGAGGGCACGCGATGAGTATGCTTTCGCGCCCCAGCCGTAACCCGCTCGCCAAATGGTGGTGGACCGTTGACCGTCAAATGGTCACCGGCGTTATGGTGCTGTTGAGCATGGGCTTTTTCGCCGCTTTGGCCGCGAGCCCCGCCGTGGCGCAGCATATTGGTAAATCGACTTACTATTTCGCCAATAAGCAATTGGTATTTTTGGTACTGGCCACTTTCGTTTTTCTCGCCGTATCCATGCTCGATGCCATATTGATACGCCGCTTGGCCGTGCTGATGCTTTTGGCTGCAATCGGCGGCGTGGTGTTGACCTTATTTGCCGGTGTCACGGTAAAGGGCGCCAGCCGGTGGTTATATGTATTCGGAGTGTCCATTCAGCCGTCAGAAATTCTTAAACCGGCTTTTGTGGTGGTTGTAGCGTGGCTCATGGCGCGCCAGCGCGCCCGTTTCAAAGCCCATGATGTTTGGTATGCCCTGGCACTTTTGCTCGGCTGCTGCCTATTGCTCGCCATGCAGCCCGATTTCGGACAAACCATTTTGCTGGCGCTAGTTTGGATGTGCTTGTTCTATCTGGCCGGTGGCTCTTTGAAGTTGATTGCAGGATTAAGCGCTATCGGTTTGGCCGCGGGCGCATATGTCTATTCCGCCTATCCTTATTTCCGCAGCCGCATTGAGCGCTTTCTCGACCCGTCAACCGGTGACTCATATCAGGTCGATAAGGCGATGGATGCCATTCGCTCAGGCGGCGTGACCGGCGTCGGACCTGGTGATGGTAAGGTCAAATCTATTTTGCCTGACGCGCATGCCGACTATGTTTTCGCCGTCGCAGCCGAAGAGGGCGGCTTGCTAATGGGTGGCTTTATCATTCTCACTTTCGCATTTCTCGTATGGCGCGCATTATGGGCGTTGCGCGATGAAAACGAGCATTGGGTGCAATTGGCCTCGGCCGGTCTGATTTGCCTGTTCGGCCTGCAAGCCATTATCAATCTCGGGGTCAATCTCAATCTGATTCCGTCAAAAGGCATGACATTGCCGTTTATTTCCTATGGCGGCTCATCGCTTCTCGCCTCAGCCATTACCATGGGCATGCTTGTCGGTTTGATGCGGCGACGCGGCACAGCGCATTTACGGATGCGCGCGCTGTCTGCAGCGGCATTGCCAATGACCAGTGGAGGTCGCCGATGAGTGGTAAGGCTAAAGTCCTTCTCGCCGCCGGCGGCACGGGCGGCCATATGTTCCCCGCCGGAGCGTTGGCTGAGCAATTGAAAGACGCCGATTATGAGGTGCATTTGGCAACCGATAAGCGCGGGATGGCATATGTGTCCAATCTGACACCAATGGAATTGCATCAAATTCCTGCCGCCACACCCTATAGTGGCGGATTGATGGCCCTGCCGATGCGCATAATCACCCTTGTGGTCAGTCTTTTGGCTTCCATCATATTGGTTATTCGATTGCGTCCGAAAGTGATTATTGGCTTTGGCGGCTATCCCTCATTCGGTCCAATAATTGCCGGTTTAATATTGCGGCGCCTTGTTTTGGTGCACGAGCAAAACGCCGTTATGGGGCGGGTCAATAAGCTGGCGGCCAATATAGGCGCTTATGTTGCAACGAGCTTTGATGATACGGCCAATGTGCCGCCGGGCACAGCCCCTAAACTGCGCCGTACCGGAAATCCGTTACGCCCGGCCATATTAAAAGCAGCGCAAGGCGGATATCGCTATCTCGCATCAGCGCGCGCTTTCGAATTATTGGTGTTTGGCGGCAGTCAGGGGGCGTCGGTATTCGCTGTTATTGTGCCGCAAGCTATAGCTCTATTGTCGGCGGAACAAAAACGCCGATTGCGCATTGTGCATCAGGTGCGCCAGCCGGGAATGCGAGTAACGCTTGAGGCTTACGGCAAAGAAGGCATTTATTCGGAAATTCGCGACTTTTTTGATGATCTGCCGGTTCGAATGCGGCGTGCTCATTTAATGATAGCGCGCGGCGGCGCGTCCACCGTTGCTGAAATGACGGCGCTGGGTGTACCGACCATATTCGTACCACTTCCCGGCTCGCTCGACCAAGACCAAGCACATAATGTGCGCGAGCTGGCACAGCGTGGCGGTGCCATGGTTATCAATCAAAAAGATTTAACCGCCGAAAGCTTGGCATTGGAGATTGAAAAACTCATGGGTGATGAAAAGCGCTTGCAGCAAATGTCTGACAAAGCTCGCAAATTTGCGGAATTGGATGCCACCGGTCGTTTGTTTCGATATGTCGACTGTCTGGCGCAGAAGCGTCCGTTGCAAATCGATGAACCGCAGGAGCTTGCCGATGGATAAGAGCGTCGCATCTCCGACCGGCTTGCGCTCATTTGGGCGCGTGCACATTGTCGGCATTGGCGGCATTGGTATGAGCGGCATTGCCGAGGTCATGCACGTGATGGGCTATGACGTCCAGGGTAGTGATTTGGGTGATAATGCCAATACAAAACGCTTGCGTGATATGGGGCTGAAAATTGCCATCGGCCACGCTGCCGAAAATATTGCGGGAGCGGGTGTCGTCACCATTTCCTCGGCTATTGGAACAGATAATCCCGAAATTCTCGCAGCGCGCGAAAACCATATACCGGTGGTGCGCCGCGCTGAGATGCTGGCCGAACTAATGCGCTTGAAACCATGCATCACTATTGCCGGCACGCATGGCAAAACGACAACAACTTCATTGACCGCCGCCATGCTTGATGCAGCCGGGCTTGACCCGACCGTAATCAATGGCGGTATCATCAATGCCTATGGCACCAATGCGCGACTCGGGCAGGGCAATTGGATGGTGGTTGAGGCCGATGAGAGCGATGGCACTTTTGTGCGCCTGCCCGCTACCATTGGTATTGTCACCAATATTGATCCCGAGCATCTCGATCATTATGGCGATTTTGATGGGCTACGCGCCGCCTTTGACAGCTATATTGCCAATATCCCGTTTTACGGTGTCGGTATTGTGTGCCTTGACCATTCTGAAGTGCAGGCTTTGGTTGGGCGCGTCACCGATCGGCGCCTCATCACTTATGGTCTAAGCGAACAGGCCGATTTGCGCGCCCTCAATATTCGTGCCGACGGGCTGACGCAGCATTTTGATATTGTTTATCGTGACCGACGCAGCGATGCCGATTTGGAAATCAAAGATTTGTGCTTGCCGATGGCGGGTCGGCATAATTTGCAAAATGCGCTGGCTGCCATTGCCGCCGGTTTGGAATTGGGGGCAGATGCCGAAACTGTGGCTGCGGCGCTTGACGGGTTTAGTGGCGTGAAGCGTCGCTTTTCATCGGTTGGTGAGGTTGGCGACAATATCCGCATTTTTGACGACTACGCGCATCATCCGGTTGAGATTGAAGCGGCGCTGGAAAGCGCCCGTGCGGTCAGTACTGGGCGGGTCATTGCAGTCATGCAACCACATCGCTTCACGCGCTTGCGCGATTTGTTCAATGAGTTTTGTGCTTGCATGAACGGTGCTGATATGGTGCTGCTGCTGCCGGTCTATGAGGCAGGTGAAAGCGCCATTGACGGCATGAATAGCGATGCATTGGCCGAGGGTTTGCGCAGTCATGGTCATCGCCATGTCGTGTCGCTTGCCCAAAATGATGATTTGCCCGATGCGCTGGTTGATGTTTTGCAAGCCGATGATGTGGTGATTTGCATGGGTGCCGGGTCGATTTCACAACTGGCCAATGCGCTGCCGCAAAAATTGGAGGGGCGTCTATGAATGCAGAAGCGACCCCAATGGATAAGATGCCCGATTGGTTGAACGCCCTGCCAGCTTTGCGCGGCAAGCTGATACCCGATTTTGTCATGGGTGATATTTGTTGGTTTCGTGTCGGTGGCCCTGCTGATGTGGTTTTCATGCCCGCTGATATTGATGATTTGTCGGCCTTTTTGGCGGCGCTGCCCGAAGATGTGCCGCTCAGCGTTTTGGGTGCCGGTTCCAATGTCTTGGTGCGCGATGGTGGTGTTCGCGGCGCGGTCGTCAGACTGGGTGCTGCTTTCGGCCAAGTCGCGCAAAGCGGCGATGAAGAAATGACAGCCGGTGCAGCGGCGCTTGATGTGCGCGTGGCGCGCGCCGCCGCGGATGCTGCACTGTCGGGCTTGAGTTTCTATCGCGGTATTCCCGGATCGATAGGCGGCGCGGTGGCGATGAATGCCGGTGCCTATGGTGGCGAGACCGGCGATGTTTTGGTTGATGTTGAATGGCTTGACCGCAAGGGCGAAAAACATATCAGCACGGTTGAAGAGCTGGACTTGTCTTATCGCCATAATGGTCAGCAGAGTTTTTCCCTCTATACGTCGGCGCGCTTTAAGGCAGTGCCTGGCGACAAAGCCAAAATCGCCGCCGAAATGGAAGAGATTTCCGATAAGCGCGAAGATAGTCAGCCTGTGAAAGCTCGCACCGGCGGCAGCACTTTTAAAAACCCCGATGGTGTAGACCCCGACGGGCTTAAAGCGTGGAAGTTGATTGATGCTGCCGGATGTCGCGGGCTTCGGGTTGGAGACGCGCAAGTTTCTGAGCAACATTGCAATTTCCTCATCAATCACGGCGTCGCAACAGCGCATGATTTAGAAACGCTGGGCGAAACCGTGCGCCGACAGGTCTTCGACCATTCGGGCGTGACTTTGCATTGGGAGATTAAACGCATGGGGGAGGCGCGCCAATGAGCAAGACCCCGCATATTGCCGTCCTCATGGGCGGGTGGTCGCCGGAGCGAGAGATTAGCTTGATATCGGGTGAGAAATGCGCCTCTGCCCTTCGCGCGCTCGGCTATCAGGTCAGCGAGATTGATGTGACGCACCAGCTCGATGCGCAGCTTGGCGAAGTGCGTCCCGATATTTGCTTCAATGCGCTGCACGGTGTTGGCGGCGAAGACGGCGAAGTTCAGGGCTTGCTGGAAGTGCTGGAAATTCCTTACACCCATTCCGGCGTGCGCGCTTCGGCTTTGGCGATGGACAAGCATTTATCAAAACAGATTTTTGCCGCTGCCGGTTTGCCGGTCACCGAGTCGGTCCTTGTCGAGAAGGGTGTTAGCCAGCATCCGATGATACCACCCTATGTCGTCAAGCCGGTCAATCAGGGCTCCAGCGTCGGTGTCGATATTGTCGGCGGAGGCAGCAATAAAGTGCCCGATGTATTGAGCAAAAAAGGCTGGGCTTTTGATGGTGTTGCCATGGTAGAAAAATATATTGCCGGTCACGAATTGACGTGCGGCGTGATGGGGGACATGGCGCTTGATGTAATGGAAATCGTACCGGTCAATGGTTGGTATGATTACCGCGCCAAATATGATGAGGGCGCCTCGCGCCATGACTGTCCGGCCGATATAGGCAAGGCTTTGGCGGCGCGGATTCAAGAAGTCAGTCTGCAAGCTCATATGCTGCTGGGTTGTCGCGGCGTGACCCGCGCCGATTTCCGCTATGACGCGGCGCAAGATGATTTGGTGTTGCTCGAAATAAATACGCAACCCGGTATGACGCCGGTATCGCTGGTGCCCGAAATGGCAGCGCATCGCGGCATAGATTTCAATCAATTGGTGCAATGGATAGTGGAGGATGCCTCATGCCGAAGGTAATGCCGACAGGCAAAACGAACGAGAAAAGCTGGTCACGCTTAAATGATATGCTGATTTCGCTTTTGGCCACCCCGTTTAATCTGATTTTTATCGGGCTGAAAATTATCTGGTCAGGACGCAAATTGCGTTTGGCGGCGATTGCACTGACCATGATTGCCATTGCCGCGGTGGTTTTTCGTGTCGAGAGCTTCAGCCCATTAGCCGAAATGCTGCGCGGTGAGGCGTATAAGGTGACCGCTTCAGCCGGTTTCCGCGTCAATGATATTACCGTTGAAGGGCGCAAGCGCACGCAGCGTGACGATTTATTGGCAGCGGTAAATATTCGCCAAAATGATCCGATTTTTGCCGTCGATTTGCCACAAATCCACGCGCGCATTGAGGCTTTGCCCTGGGTGGAGCGGGCCACCGTATTGCGCCGCCTGCCCAATATGATTCACATTGATTTACATGAGCGCGAGCCGTTTGGTTTTTTTAAAATCGGCAATAGCCTCTCCTTGATTGATGATAAGGGCGTAAGCATTACCCGTGACCACTTGGCGCCTTTCGGTCATTTGCCGGTGTTTTCGGGCAAAGGCGCAACGCTGCGTGCCAAGACCTTTATGGAAATGTTACAGGCCTATCCGGTATTGAGAAATCGCATGGTGGCGGCGCATTGGAATAGCGGTCGTCGCTGGACGGTAAGGCTCGACCATGGCGGACAAGTGCATCTACCCGCCCATGGTATCACCGATGCGCTTGATCGGCTAATGACGCTGGAAAAAGAGCGCCGCGTCTTGGCGATTGAAAATCAAGCCATTGATTTGCGGCTACCCGATCGCGTTCTGTTGCGTCCGGCCAATGGGCGTTCGAGCTCTTGGGATGATGTGGAAGAGGAGCGCGCTTCGTGAACCTGCTCCTCGACCAAAGCCGATTCAGCAAAGCGCGCAGCGTGCCCATGCGGCGCGGTGCCATTGCAGCGCTGGATGTCGGCACATCGAAGGTCGCTTGTTTGATTGGCGAGCACAGCGATGACGGCGCAGGGCGTCTTATGGCGCGTATTTCAGGTTTCGGTCACCAGCTTTCTGATGGACTAAACGCCGGTCAAATCATTGATATGCGCGCCGCTGAAGACAGTATTCGCGCCGCCGTCGATGCAGCCGAGCGCATGGCCAATATGCAAGTGCGGCAAGTGGTTATCGGCCTGTCGGCTGCGCATCTTGAAAGCCGCATTTGCCAAGCCGAAGTGCCGCTCAATGGTCACGCTGTCACGGAAGAGCATATGACGGCGGCCATGCGGTATGCTTATGAAGAGTTTTGGACGGCCGATAATGAGATTTTACACGCAATTCCAATAGCTTATGAGATTGATGCCAGCACCGGTATTGCCGATCCGCGCGGCATGTTCGGTGACCGCTTGCGCGTCTCCATGCATATGATGTCAGTCCCGTCCGGGCCGGTGCGGAACTTATTGGGCTGCATAGAGCAGTGTCATTTACAGTGCGAAAAACTTGTCGTCACGCCTTATGCCAGCGCTCTCTCGACACTGATGCAAGATGAAATTGATTTGGGTGTGCTGCATATGGATATGGGCGGCGGCACAACCAGTGTCAGCATTTTCTATGAAGGCGAACCGCTTTTCACCGCCGTTGTGCCGGTGGGTGGCAAACATATTACCGCCGATATCGCGCACGGCCTCAATGTGTCGCTGGTCACGGCCGAGCGCATTAAGACGCTTTATGGCAGCGCACTAGCCACGCCGGTCGGTGAGCGCGAACAATTTGAAGTGCCGGTGATTGGCGGCGACCATCAGACCCTGCCGCGCAGCGAATTGACTAAAATCATTCGCCCGCGTCTCGAAGAAACTTTTGAAATGGTGCTTGAGCAAATCAATCGTTCAGGTTTGGGCCATTTGGCTGGTCGGCGAGCTGTTTTGACCGGCGGTGCGGCGCAATTAAACGGCGCCCCCGAGCTGGCGCACACGATTCTAGAGAAACAAGCGCGCGTGGCTGCGCCGATGCACCTTACCGGTTTGCCGGAAGCGGCCGCTAAACCCTCGTTTGCCGCCTGTGCCGGTCTGTTGACCTATGCCGGGCGCAATCATGCCGATGCGGTTTTGCAGGAAGCGGCGTCGGGGCCGCTGACATGGTTCGGCAAGTGGTTGCGGAGGAATTTTTAATGCAAGCAGAGATAAGAAATGTAGGTCCGTGGGAGATGAAGTGCATAGAGACGACGCTGGTGTCGTCCTGGAAACGAGCAGCCCTTGATTTGGGCGATGGCTGTGCTGTTTTCAAACCAACTCAAAACGCGCCCGAAAATGGCGAGTCGAAAAGGAGAAAGCCATGAGTATTCAACTCACCGTTCCCCCGAAAAGGGAACTCAAACCTAGAATTGTCGTATTTGGTGTCGGCGGTGCCGGCTGCAATGCGGTCAATAATATGATTGCCGCCGGTCTTGAAGGGGTCGATTTTGTCGTCGCCAATACCGATGCGCAATCACTGAGCAATAATGCTGCCGACCGGCGTATTCAAATCGGTTCAAAACTGACGGAAGGCCTCGGCGCAGGTGCCGATCCTGAAATCGGTAAAGCCGCCGCTGAAGAAACTATGGCGGAAATTGTCGATATGCTACAAGGCTCGCATATGGCCTTTGTCACAGCCGGTATGGGAGGCGGCACGGGCACGGGTGCAGCGCCGGTCATTGCCCGCGCCGCGCGCGAGCAAGGTATTTTGACAGTGGGCGTGATTACCAAGCCGTTTGACTTTGAAGGCGGTCGGCGTATGCGTGCGGCCACTGCCGGTATTGAAGAACTGGCCAAAGAAGTCGATACGCTGATTATCATTCCGAACCAAAATCTGTTCCGCATTGCCAATGCGCAGACGACATTTGCCGAGGCATTTGCCATGGCCGATGAAGTGCTACATTCAGGCGTTGCCGGTATCACCGATCTAATGGTCAAGCCGGGTCTTATCAATCTCGATTTTGCCGATGTCAAAACTGTGATGAATGAAATGGGCAAGGCGATGATGGGCACAGGCGAAGCCGAGGGCGACAAGCGTGCTACGGAAGCCGCCGAAGCTGCCATTGCCAATCCGCTCTTGGAAGATGTCTCCATGCAGGGCGCGCGAGGCGTGCTCATCAACATCACCGGCGGCGATGATATGACGCTGTATGAAGTTGATGAAGCGGCCAACCGCATTCGTGACGAGGTTGACCCTGAATGCAATATCATTATCGGTTCGACTTTTGATGATGCGTTGCGCGGCACCATGCGTGTATCGGTGGTGGCGACGGGCATTGAAGCCGGTGCGCAATTAAAAGCACTGGACGGTGGTCAGGCCAATCCGCAGGTGATTGCCATGACACCGGGTGAAGCGGAAGCTGATATTGCTGCCGATATGCCTGCTGAGATGGAGCCGGCGGCCGCGCCAATGGCACCGATGGGCGAAGAAACAGAGATTGCTCCGACGCCGGAAGCGACCCCGGCAAGCTCAGGCCAAGAAGGCGAATTGCCCGGTTTCCTGACCGGTCAGCAAGCCGAAAAACCGGTGCGGCCGGCGATTTCCAAGCGTAAACGCTCATTTATCGACCGTGTTTTCGGTAATAAGAAATCACCGCCGCCTGAGCAGAGCACAGCCATGCCGAAAAACGACATGGCCGAAGCAGCGGTCGCAGAGCCGGTTGCACCGGCGGCGCCTTTGGAAGTGGCCGAAATTCCGGCTGCTCAACCGCAAGTGCAAGAGCAGCCTGCGGCGTCGATTGATGAGTTGGACGCGCCGCAAGATGCGCCAACCCAAATTGTGGCGCAAGCCGAAGCACCGGCGGTGACAGCAGAAGTGGAAGGTGCGCCGTCGCTTGAATTGTCAACATCTGAAGCTGAAGCTGAGGACATCCCAGAAGCCATTGAGGAAGTCGCGGAAGCCCCCAAAGCTGCCGAGACTGCCGAAGCCCCGAAAGCACCTGAAGTATCAGCGCCCAGTGTTGATGCGGTAGCAGTGCAGCCGGTTGTGCAAACCACGATGGATACCGGGCCGACCATGTCGAGCGGGTCGTTTGAAAGCGACCAGTTGGATATTCCGGCCTTTTTGCGTCGGTAGAAAATGCGCGGCGCGGCTTAACTGCGCCGTGTGATTTGGCTTTAAGCCATTTATACACGTCGGGCAGGCGCGCCTTATGCTTTCTCCATGCGCCTGTCCGACCATTTCTATCTATATGAGATGACGCAATCGCAATTGGCGAGGCACCACAATATTACCAATCAGCCAAATGCCGGTCAAATTGACGCATTACGCCATTTGTGCGTTGAGGCGCTGGAGCCGGTGCGGCGGCATTTTAGTGTGCCGATTGTGCTGAGCAGTGGCTTTCGCACAATGGCGTTGAACCGGCTATTGGGCAGTCAGGATTCCAGAAGCCATTGCGCCGGTGAGGCGGTGGATTTTGAGGTTATCGGCGTGGGTAATTTGGTTTTGGTGCAATGCATGAGGGAGAGCCTCGTTTTTGACCAATTTATTTTGGAATATCCACAGGCCGATGACGAGAGTGCCGGTCGGTTTTATATGTCTTATAAGCGCTCAGAAAACCGCCCTCAGTGCTTGACGCGACATCAAAATGGTTATGCGCGTAGATTGCCGAGACTGCAAAATGTTCTACAAAAGTTCCCAAAGACGCAGAAAACGTAACAAAAGGCAATAAACTGTTATTTGTCGTACCTTAGGTGCTTTTGTTGAACAGCCTCATGGAAAGCCCCAAGAGGGGCATTTATGAGGAAACCGCATGGCACCACCCCCCGCCAGTATTGCCGAGATGACGGA
>MDTG01117939.1_pt1 | contig 19645 bp, 1 predicted proteins | sample 811421 | NCBI WGS metagenome assembly MDTG01 (sample SAMN05326645, study PRJNA326480) | marine metagenome | isolation source: seawater | place: Pacific Ocean: South East | collected 2011
ATAAATACGACCTTTTGCGTGGGTGAGGCTACCGAACCGTCGGAGGTATACCTATGAAGAAAATGACCCCAATGATTCTCGTAATATTGATGTTGACCAGTTTTTTGTCAGCAGTAGATGTTTATGAGTTACAAGAAGAAAGCAATAATGAAGAGACAAGTGCACGTGCTGGAGCAGATCCAGCGTTGATGTACATCACTTCTCCAAGAGAAACAAATTATGTTGCTGGTGAAGCCACCAACCCTATGCTTGCAGGAGAGCCTGTAAATTTCAAAGCATATGTGAAAAATGCAGGTGACGCAGATCTAACAAACATGCAGTATACAGTTACGGTGTACAGAGTCGAGAATGGACAATTGGGTGCCGTAGCTACAGACTCTAACGGTAACGACTTAATATGGCAAAATGACAAGGCTATATGCGGAAATAATTGCCAAAACAGTGTTCTTGCTTCGGGTGAATTCCTAGACGGGGGAGAGTCGACGTTACGAACAACTAATGACGTTGTTATTGAATGGGTTCCAACATCTGGAAATTACATTGTAGAAGTTAAATTGACCTCTCAAGTACTTGGAGATCCGGGCAATGATGAATTAACAATTCCAGTAACAGTCAAGGATTACAGTGATATCGTTATCGACTTAACTTGGCTTGATGATGATGGCATGGCTGTTTTGGGTAGCATAGAAGGTACTGATCCAGTTGATGTTAAAGTCACTGTTAACTTAGAAAGCTCAATACAAACTGTAAACGTTAGGAATCTAACCATTGCAGTTACCACAACCGGCGGCGATATTGGGGGCTCTAATTATTTCACTGAAGTGCTGGGCGACTTAAAGACAGTAGACATTTCTCAAGATGATGAAGCAAATACAGTCACTGCTCAACGACAAATTGTTGGTTCAGATGGTGACAAAACCAACTTAAACAAAATAACTGGAGAATCCACATTCAGCTTCACGCCTCCCGCTGATGGTCCATATGATGTATCTGTCACTCTAGAATCATACGTTGTGTATGAAGAGAGCGAAGATTGCGACACTGGAGCGACACCGACAATTATGTTATGTGAAAGGCTAGTCGCAGGTACAGATGCAGAGGATGAATTTAGCGGTAACAACTACGATTCAGTATATGGTTCGGCAACTACAGTTCATGACATCGCACTTGGTGCTTATTACATAGTCAAAGTTCCTGTTGATGATGGCGAAAAAGTTGATGACAATACTGAGGTTGATGATACCTGGGGTTCTATAGGGTCTGATATCAGCGAACCTTTATCGGTTGGTGAATATACTATAGTGACTGATGTTATTCATCGTTCTTCATCCAGTACTCCAGTTTATGATTGGAATGTTACTTTTACTCTACTAAATACTGATACACAAACCACTACTGTGGTTCATTCTGACAGTTGTCAAGATTATTTAGATTACAATCACACATACTTGGGAGTCCCAACAGATAAAACCGATGCAAATACTATCGGTCATGCCTGCACGGTTATGAATTTAGCTCAAGGTAACTATGTCTTAGAGGCTATGGCAAACATGTTGGGTGAATATGATGAAAACGCTCTTTCCATGGACACCAAAACTACCGATATGGTAGGAGTCAACAACGATTATGAATTCAACTTTGAGGTGCTGAACTATGCGCCACAAATTTTGAGTGTCAAAACTGACGTATTCAATGCAAGTTACGGAGATTCAGTGACTTTAACTGCTGTAACGTTTGATGTAGAAGGTGATAAACTAACTCATACATGGTATGATGGCGCAGGCAATCCGTTAACTTGTGGTGCTAACGGCGACACAGGTGATGTAGGTTCCTGTACTGTTACTCTAACAGAAGCCATGGTCCCTAATCTAAGAGTTACGCTAGTCGTTTCTGACGGAGTTGGAGATGCAGAGGAATACGTCGACGTGCCAGTATTTGCAAGTGAAACATTTACTGCTAGTGGTCTAGCAGATGGGTATGCTGCGGTATACTCTATGACTGCAAAAGGCTCAGGGTTAACTGTGACATTTGCTGATGGTCCGCTCGATGCCGTATCAATAGCACAGTGTGCCAATGATGCTACACCAGTAGGCTCAATTGTAGTAAATCCCTCCACTACCTACCAATCTTCGGATTTAGTTTCACAATCAATGACCATACACTTCCCGAATGATCTGGGAATTCAGTATTTGTGGATGGAAGCAGAAGGAACAGTCTTCGAGATTGCATCTGGTGCAGGTTCGGAAGTTGACCCTTCAACATCTGGGTACACTTACAACTTCCCATCAAACGCTGATTCGGTTGCTATTGGGACAACATTCTACTTAATCGCTGAGAATTGTGATACTCCTGAACCGCCAACCGGGGCTATTACTCAATTAGTTGCTACACCAGGAATGGCTGGTTCGATATCAATAGTCTACGACTATAACAATCTACAATCTGATGAAACAGTAAAAATAGTAGTCTGTAAAGATGCAAAGGATTGTGCAACTCCAGAAATAGAATATAGCAGGATTGATAGTGATACTAAGTCTGTTAATTACAACTCAGATACACATGATCAATTCTATGAAATCTCTGCAAGTCTATGCAATCAATACAGTTGTGGTACAGCTGTGGTGGTAAATGCAACTGCTGATTCGCAAGTGGATGCAGTTACAGCCACATCAATAACAATCAGCGAGTCTGGTGATAACTGGCTTGTCGACTGGGATGTAGACGTTGTTAGTGATGATGTTGCTGGGTGGTATGTATGCTATAATCGCGGCGAATTCACTGCTACTGAAATGTCTTTGATGATTTCTGGTGGAACCTGTACAATGGTTACGGGTGTAACAGAAGCTACTATCGCAAAATACACAACGGTTGAAACCACCCAAGTTCACTTTGGTATCGTGCCTTATGATGCTGTAATGAACATTGCATACGGTCCTTCGACAGATTCCATATTGTACGATAGGGCACAAGACACTACCAATCCTGGTGATGGTGGCACTACTACTGATACAGATGAAGCATCATCTGGAGTACCAACTTGGACTTGGGGCGTAATTGGTGCAGTAGTAGTCGTAGCCTTTGTTGTTGGAGCTTTCATCTTGTCGAGAGGCGAAGGTGAAGACGATGATGACAAAGAATGGGATTATTGATCAAATATATTTGACAAAATAATAGCACGTTAAATCATTGATTTAGCATAAATGCCGGGGGGGGGTTTCGGCCCCTTCTCCGGCTTTTTTTATTACATTTTTTCAATCTAATTTTTATAAGTTATTTCCGCAGTTTGTGGATTATTCAAACTTTATGCACCCCAATGCTCATAAGGGGATTAAAGCGTGGGTTGCATTACATGCGGTGCCGCATGGGGGAATGACAAATGATAGAAATGAAGAATAAGAAAATTAAGAGTGTATTTGGTGGAATAGGAATCGCTATGCTGCTATGTGTTTTGATGGTACTAATGTCTTGGTCGGCAATGGTAACCAACTCAGACATAAACAGTGAAGATTCAACTGAAAACACTGTTCAAGAAAAGGAACAAGGATTGTTGGATGATAGTTTAGATCAACCAATTACTCCTACGACTAAATTTGAACCTAGTTTACTAGGTTTCGATGAGGACCTAGAAATGTTGGGGATGAGGACAGAAACCTCAAAAACATTCCTTAACGATGATGGTAACATGCAAGTTGTAGTGGCAAACCAGCCGCTACACTATACCAACTATCGTGGAGATTTTGTCGATATTGATACATCTATACAAGTTTCCGAAAACGGATACTTTGTAGAAGATATTCACACTCCAGTGAACTTCAATATCCACGCCTATGATGGTTTCTCTATGTTGATAAATGATGTCGAGTTGCAAAGCGGTATTAATCCAACGCCTGTAATAGTTACAGAGTCTTTCAATACAAAGGTACAATTACCTGGATTACAAAATCCACAACACCAGATTATGGTAGAGGAAATCGAGACTGAGTATTTTGACATGCCAACTGATTTTGTTAACGTTGGAGGTAATGAAATTTCATACCCACTAACTCGAACTCTGGATCTTGTTTATGCTGTTTCCCCAAGCAAAGTTAAGCAAGAACTCGTTATTGAATCATTATCACCGGGTTTAGAGATGATGTTAGAAAGTTCACTCCAGGCTCCTGAAGATGGAAGTATGTCAATGCCTTCTTATTTTGGTCTCAAGGAAATAGTAAACCTTCCAGATGGCACTGAGCTTTGGTTGGGCAACTCTCAAATAACCAGCGAATCAGGTATTGTACAAACAAACGAAATGTTGTCAATCGTTGATTCCGAAACTGGCTTAGTCATAGCCTACATTGAATCCCCAATGGCATATGATGGCACACCTGCTTCAAAGGTAACAGATGGTGAGGAACTAAAACCATCTGCAACATATTTCATTGATTTTAGAGAAAACTCGAATTCCTTTGAAATCACCACTGCTGTACTATCTGACTGGCTGCTAGAGGACTCTAGAAATTTCCCAGTCGTTATTGACCCACAAATTGGGGCTAATACTGAAAACACTGTCACTACAACAGGGTACAGAGTTTGTGAAATAGCTGCAGTAGATTGCCATTCTAGAACAGACGGTAAATTTTGGTATGATTATGGTACCACTTCTTTTGCACCTCTATTCGACTTTGACTTCGCTCATACAACCGGCCTAAGTGTTGGCGGTGTAACTGCTGTTCTAGAACATCACGATGCATCCAACAACTGGAATGGAGAAGATGTTCCTATTGTTATAATGGAAGATTGTGGTGGATCTGAACCAACTCTAACTGACAATGACCAAGATGATTACTTCGCATATGCTCAACCTAACACTGCTTGTACTGGCAACTTATTACAAGCCTACACGCCAGCAACTGGTGGTGGTGGCGCTTCGTTTACCGAGTACACATTCACCGTTCCAAATAGTGGTAGCCTCTTTAGACATTACCGCTGTGAAGGTTCAGCCGACCCTGGATTTGACGTGACATCCGATCAGACAAGTTGCGGGTCATACACTTATGATTGGATCCAAGGTACTGGGTCTGATGAAAACGGCGGTATCTTTTCAGCAGGAACCTATCAGTATGAAATCAGTGACGGTGACGGATTGGATGGTGGAGCGCACTTCATTTTCCAGACTAGAACTGGAAGTAGTGGTGCATGGAATGCCGTTCAAACCTCCAACAGTGCCCCCAGTAACTACAACTCAGTACACAACGAAGTCGTAAGGAGTACTGGAACCGGAACTCTTACTGTACAGAACGGAGATGAAATGAGATTTGGATACTACTGTCCACAATCATTCACAGGTTCTTATTACTCAATATGTTATGCACAAGAAACTTCATTTAAGATTCAACAATTTACTCCTCCACCATCGATTCCGGCAGCTGCTGCTGGTGTAGGTGGTACGCCCACACCAACAGGCTCGGAAGCGGCAACAACTACATTCAACTTGCCAGCAGGAAAAGAAGCATATTTGCAATTCACAACAGGTCAATCGACTGGTGATTCTAACGAAACGGAAATTTATTACCGAATGTCAGGTGATACAGGCTGGACAAATGGATGGGATCTTTGCACTGGAACAGACTGTGTTGCCGGTAGTACATATGATTCATATGTCACTTCTGCGTCAAATCCTAATGGAGTCCTACTACAAACAGTAGGAGCCTATGAGTTACTAGTATGGGATACTGCTGGAGACGGCTCAGGATCTGGAAATCCAGGCGGTTCAGTAATAATTGCTGACTTAGGTTCTACAACTGGAACCGTGAATCTTCCTCTGTCACCATCAGCAGCCCGTATGATTTCATTAATCAGTTCAAATCCTGTAGCAACGTTTGACTTCGATAGGGGGTCATCTGCAACAAGTCCAGATACAGCTACAGTCGTGCTTTGTGGAAGCGTAACAACATGTAACTCAACAGAAATGGCATCATTTACCAACGTCTATCAAAACGGTGGATATATTGAATTTGCATTAGGATTCCCTGCAGCACCAAACGGTGATAGAGCAGGTGCTGGATCCATTGATGGTGGAAATACATTTTCTAATTTCTACTTAGTTGTTGATCTTGAAGACACAACTCCAGACGCAACTCCACCGACTGTGGCTTATGATGGTCACTATGATGGTGTCACATCCTATGTTGAAGGAGACAGAACTCTCTTGTTGTCACTGGTTGATGTAGGAAATGCTATTGATACTACAACTACCAATGGACCTAAACTCCACTTTACTACTGATGGCTCTACTTACACAACAGTAGATGCAACAACATTGGGTTCATGTGTTACAAAGAATACAGTATGTAACTTCGAAGCTGCTACCTCTGGCGTTTCTGTAGGCGATACTGTAGGGTATTACTGGACTTACAGCGATGCAGCAGCAAACGACAATACCAAAATCCCAGCACAAACACCTAACCCAGGTAGATTCCCTGCATCAGGTGCTGCTGACTTAACATTTACAATTGCAGACAAATATTCAGCACCAACTGGTACTTCTATGAAATTGACAACACTATTCGAGAATGTTAACGCAGGTTATGATACTAGGATTTATTCTAGCACAGGTTACATTGACCGACAAACTACCTATTACACAGAATCAGGCGAGTATCACTTTGAATTTGATATCAGTAACTGTGGAAGTTCATCCACCTCAAGCGCTTGGTTGGAAGATCAATGTTTCATCAACCTAGGAGATTGGAGTTTCATTGGAGAGGAATTTGGACATTGGGACGTTAACTGGGAAGGTACTGCCAGCTCATGTTATCCAGGTGCTACTGGATGTACTACCGCAGCGACAAATACTCTAGAACTTGATGCTAACTTTGGTGGTCCGCTAGCCATATCTTCAAGATATGGTCCTGGCAACTTCATCATGTACTACGACAGTTCATCTAATGAGTGGGCTTTGACTGCTACAGGGCAAACAGGAATCGCAGAAAGAATCGATACCAGTATGCCAGATGTTGTTGAAGAATCATACAGCCCATCCTATCCTACTAATGCTGCACCACAACCAGTAGAGACTGTTATAGCAGCATATAGCGGTAGCAGTTACGGCGGCTATCAAGGTCAATTCACTATTGCACCTGGCGATGTAGGAAGAATTGGATATAATTGTGTTCAATACTGCAATGAAGGAGGAGTTAGAATATATGATTTCACTAACCAAGCATACCACTTCGCGGGCAGAACAAGCTACCGAGTAACCATACCAACATCTTGGATCGGTACACCATCTTTCACCTGTACGGGTAGTTCCTGTTCATTCAGTAATTATGCTTCAGGTACTACTGGATGGTCTGACGATTGGACTGCAGCTGGTGTTAGCAATAATTTCCCTAACGCTGGAATCCTTACTGCAGGAACTTACAATATTTATCAATATGATCTGTATGCAGATGGTGCCGATGGGGATACAATCTCGCTACAAACTATTGACGCATCTGTCGGATTTGGTGCGTCTACAGTGCCTGTAGACTATACTTCTTATGTCTCAAGCGCAGTGCCGCACACTGTCGAATCATACATTATCGACCTAGGGGACGCTGCAACTCCAGCATTGGCTTCTAATACTGGATTTGGCGGTGTTCCATTCGGAACAAGTGCAGGAGAGTTTGATCTATTGTGCTTTACCACGGCAGGACACATTATCTTCATGGAAAGTTATGCTACTTCGACTGGTGTAGATGAGTGTATTCCAAATGCAGACGAGTCAAGCCTTGGCGGCTCATGGCAAGGATTTGCAATCGGTGCTACCATTGCAGGAGAAGACCATGGAGACGACGGTATGCTATGGCAAATCAGAGATGTAATGCCTGAACCAGATAACAATGCCCCAGTTATCGAGGGTGGAGTTATTGGAGATTCTCAAGCGCTAGACAGAACTGTTACGGCTACTATTAGCGACATTCAAGTTGATGACCAAGGATTAGATACCAGTCCAGTTCCTGGACAAGGTCCAACCGCACACGTAACAATTACTGGCGATGATGGAGCAGTAACATACACAGCTATTGCTATGACGCCATCAGGTGACAGAAATACATGTTCTACCACTGCATGTGAGTGGACTTTCGAGATTAGTGGGCTAACAAGAAACGATTCAGTTACTTACCACATCACTGCAAAAGACTTGTATCCTCCTGGCGCCAATGTGCTGAATTCTTCTGCCAATGCAGTTACATTTGAGGCTGCTAATCCAACCAACACTTTGGTAATAGAGTGGCATGAGTGGCAAGCACAAGATTACTATGATGATGACCAAGCGTGCAGCATGCAAGTTATCATGTATGATGTGACCAATGAAATCGAGTTCCATTATGATGAAACCTGTTACGTATTTTATGACGTCGGTTTGAAGGGATTGAGAGAAGACAGATTTAACACTTTGCAAATTGAAAATGTATACACATATACTGCTGGCAACGCACACGGTGAAAATCTGCGATTTACAGATATCGGCGGTGGAAATTATGCAGTCGAGACTTTCGATTTGGGCATGACATTACTGCCAATGGCCTCATCTACTCAAGCACTTGGGCCAAGTACAATAAGTATGGATAACAGCTGTGATTCAAATCCTGACTGGTTAAACTACGCCTCTTTATGTGCAGCAAATATTGACATGCCAGATGACTTTACTTTCAAGTTCTACGACCAAACATTCGATGGTTCTGATGCATTAAACAGAATACAAGTTACAGGAAGTGGTGTTCTTCACATGATTGACGACGGAACCAGTACTCTTGAACGAGTTGAAGGGTCCGGCGGAAACTGTTGGCCAGGTAGTGGTGCAATGTGTGATTTGACAACCACATCAACCTTGTTCCCTGATATGATGATGGCACCTTACTGGTCTAGAGAAAATAACGACTATTGCGTAGGCCCTTGTGAAGGTATTTGGTACAGAACCGTACCATTTGACGGTGCAGGAAAGTCTGTTACCAGCGATATTGCTGACGATACCATTTGGGCACTAATCGACAGCCCAGTCAAGGTTAACCCAACAACTGATTATCTATCTATAACAGCAGACCTTACCATCGAGCCTGGTGTACAGGTTATTGTTGGTGAAGGAAAAGGTATTTCCTTTGACGGCGGACTACAAGCAGACGGCACTTGTGCGAAATTGACTGCTGTTGGCTCTGGAAATGATAGAATATCTTTCACCGCTGATAGAACTACCAACGCCAATGCACTTTGGCATGGTATGGCCTTCACAAGTGATTGTGGTGGTGCAGGTGATGACAGCAGACACAACCTAGTCAGCGTCGACATAAGCAACACCCTGTATTCTGCTATCCAAGCTGGAAGTAGACCTGCAGATCCAAATGGTCCAAGTTGTCAAGGCTCTGCTCAGCAAGATTGTGATGTTGGAGAATTTGTTATGGATGACATGACATTCAGTAACGTTGACTCTGCTTTCTCTCACGGAAGTGGCCAAGGTACTGTTTTGACATTATCTAACTTCCAAGTTACAGATGCAAGAAGCGCTTGTTTCAACTTCGCTGAAAATACCAACGCTACTCTGACTGGAACCGCATTGTCTCCTTCGACAATGACTCGATGTAATACTAACAACCTTGAATGGGGTGGAGCAGTAGTTAACGAGCCAGGAAGTAATGGCGGTTCTCTAACTATGGAATATATCAACATTACAGACTCCAAGGTTTCATTGATTCGTACCGATCTTCAGATGGTTACATTAAGTGATATCAATGCAGTAATGACCAATGGTGTGAACAACTATCGATGGGCTGGACCTACTGATAGCGCTTGGGCATATGACAATACTGGAGTAAGTTTGGGATTGAGTCATGGTGTTGCTTCAGAAGTGGTAATTACCAACTTTGACGCACCTAACTATCACCAAGGATGGATTTGCGCTGCGACTAAGATTCAATTAAACAATGTAAACTTAGGAACTGGCTTTGCAAACGATCACGAGTTTAAGATTGACCCATATTGTGGCGATGTTACAAGCGTTGTTGGTACATCTGGCACTAACTCGGTTTTCACGGACTTTACAGTTCCTGCTTTGGAAATGTATAGAACATTCCCAGGAACCAGTGACAGAATTACCGTAACTGACGACTTTAAGATTGAAGATTTCAATGCTCAAGGCTCCCCATCAGACGCTATTGTACTGAACGATGCTGATGTTGGTGGAATATTTATCGTTGGCACTTGTGGCGGAAATGTCGAACTTTTGACCTCATCAATAGGCCAACTGAGTTCGTTCTGCAGCGTTCCTTCTGCATCTAATTCTGTAAGTCTTGTGGAATCATCAATTGTTCACTCCTCAACAGATTCTGCAGTCTACGGTGAGCAAACCACAGTAACTCTAGTTGATGTTGAATTGAGCAGTTCTACAATTAGTTCATCCGGACCATTTGTTGCATATGGTGGCGCAGGAAGTGACATATTCCTTGTCAATGTAAACTATACTGATTCTAACTCAGGAATTACTTATGCCTGTGCAGATGCTAATGGTAAGACTGCCGATTGTCACACTGGAAAAGATACTAGTGTTTCGGGAAGTTTCGCCCCAGATATCTACTACGGTGGATTTGCAAATGGTCTTGCATTCCGACAAGCAGTTAATCCAACTACTGGTGCTGTAGAGCAAATACTACAACCTGGAGTCATAATGACCGCATCAACACTTGATTCATCTGGAACCGAGGTATTCAACAGAGTGCTTTACCGAGCAGAAACTGGTGCTGATGGCAGAACTGATAGAATCGCAGTGATCACTGGAGATGATGCATCTAATACATACACTAGCCACATAATCAGAGCTAGTGGTTCTGCCGGTGCTGGACAAGTTAACCCAACTCTTGCAGATGGGACACTTGCTACCGAGGTTCAATTCATAGACGGTGTACTACAACAACCATCATGTCTAGAAGATTCATCATTCGGACTAGAAGTAGATTGTATTGCTGCTGGAAATACTTGGGGACTTGAACCATTTACAGACTATACAATCGATAGTTATGCAGACGTAGTATTAGTTTCTCCTCCAGTAACGCTAACTGATTCAGGTATGGACTGTGCTTGGATGGAAACGGACACATTGTTTTCTTCAAAGAAAGATTCAGTGACTGGTAACTTCGTTTTCACAGGGGCTACTATGGTCTTAGCGAACAATTTGAATATTGATACATGTACTGTTGAACTGATTGGTTCATCAATTATAGTTCGTGAGAACGCAAGCAACCCTCCAACAATTACAATTGGAAGTAGTGGTATGTTAACCATGAAGATGGATACACAGGCTGGTTTCAATGCCAAAATATATGGTGAAGGTAATCTACCTGCTGTCGATATTGAATTGTTAGCAGGAGGTACACTAAACGTTGAATCTGGAACAATCAATAATTTCCTGCTTGATTCATCAAAGCAAGGCCAACTTGTTGTACCACTTGGTGCAGAGGTTATACTCGCTGGTGGCGCATACCTTACAGCAACTGATCTTTCAACATTTGGTGACAATGACTATCCGTTCCTACATGTTGACGGAGGTATTCTTACAGTTGCAACTTCTGCTGTGCTAGATGGGGCAGGAAATCTTGGAACAGGTGTCAACCTAAGCAACTCAGCCGAATTAAACGGTAACGGACTTACTATTACCGATATGAAGACTGGAATTAACAGCGATGGGGGTTCAATTTCCCTTGACGATTATACCTCAACAGGAAACCTGAATGGAATCATCGCAAAAGACGGTCCTAAACTGCCAACTATGTATTCTAGTGCTGTTCTACAAGGTATCGCTCAAAACTATCCTGACGTTATTGTAGCAGGATCTGACAAAGGGCAGATTCCAGGTATGGATAACTGTTGGGACTACCATACAGATGCGTGCTGGGAATGGTACGAATATACTGTAGACTTGAGTAGTTGGGTTGGCGAAGAATCATATCTTCAGCCAAGCATGATGCTTAATTATGGTGGACACAACAATTTCTATTATTCATATGCGAGCTCGATTTACATGCCATACATCACTTTGGACAACCTCGTAATTGAAGTTACAGATACAAGTGGCAACTCATATCTCATTGAGGATTCTGGCGATGCAGGATATTATCCATACAGTGCTAATGACCCAGCAGTAACTGCTGGAACTCACAGTTACTTAGGCGGACAAGGTGGTGCACCTTATTACGATTGTAACTACCGAGGAGAGTCTCGTAATCCTTGGAGATATGGTACAAACCTGTACAACAATTACTACTATGCCGGATTAAATTGGCCAACTCTAGGGCACAAGTATGGGGAAACTAGTTTCAACAATGATGACTTCTCCGAAGAATTTGGATTTTCAATTGACGAAGGAACTGTAGAAGAACCATATGGTGTTGCTACATATCCAAGATTCTGGTGGGGTTGGGATGATCCAATTACCGGAAGAACAGGTATTGGCGCTACTAACCCATATTCACTTGGTTCAGGAATCACTAACCCTACAACATGGCATCAAACCACAATTGGCGAAACTAGGCAAGCTACTACTGCACTAACTTACAACTCTGCAAATTACGAAGTTTGCTGGGCAGACGCTGCCACTTATTCAACAGATGGAGTAAACATGAGACTATCTTGGCCAACACTTGACTTAACAGATGCCTCTATTGACAAGGTCGAACTTAAGTTTGATATGCTGCATAGATACTTTGGTTTCAACACAAATTACCATGACAATGATGCACCAGATTCTGTACAGTTGATGGCAAGAAGTGGAAGCAACCCTGCTAACCTTGGTAGTTACAGCGATTCAGTATTGAATAAAGGTCTGATACTAAGTAACTCAGAAATCACCGGTGCAACTACTGGTATAGATATTCTAGGCGGCACAGTCACCTCTCTTACCAACATAGACATCGATGATCCAGCATCATTTGGTATCAAGACTTCAGGAGCCAACACTATCGTTATGGACGGACTAGACATAAGTGACGTAGCTAACGGCGCAAACACTAATTATGGTTTCTATACAACTTCAACAAGTACTGGATCTCAATCTATTACAAACTCTAACTTCAACGGATTGGGTACCGCTGTTTACTTAACTAACCAAGTTCCTACTACAGTCTCAGATACCACAATCGCTAACGGAAATGAAGGAATTAAGATTCTGAATTCTGCTAATCACGTGTTTGATACTGTTGCTTTGAACAACAATGCTGTAGGAATTATTTCCGAAGGTAGTGGTTCGATAACAATGACCGATGTAGATGTCACAGGCTCTGGCACAAGTGATGTAGAAATCATAGGTGCTAGCGTCGTATCGTTCCTAGACGGGACTGTTGACCAATCACTAGTTGTAGTTGATTCCGCAGCTACAGGCTCATTTAGTAGAGATAGAAGTTACATTGCCGAAATCCAAGCAGATGGTAACCCCGTTGCTAACGCCAATGTAGTACTGACAAGTATTGCAGCAGCGTCAAGTTCAGCAGGTGCTACTGATGCATCTGGTATTACTAGCGGTCTATCATTTGCAATATATGACGTTGACTCGAGTGGTTTAGTTGATAAAACACAACACCTGGCTACATACAGCCTTTCAACAGTAGCCATGATTAGTTACTCATATACTGACCAGGCAACTAATGATGGAGATTTCAGATATTTGCAGGCCAACGGTGTTGATGCCCCTACATTGGTAGACTCTCCAACTTCGACAAGTACTGCAACAAATTACGAAGCCTACTCTTTGACTGAAAATATTGACATTAGAGTATGTGGTACTAATGCTGCCTATGTAATGGTCGCTGCATGTGATGGAACACTTTCATCCTCGGGAAGCAGAACATATACTAATGGAATGGTTGAATATGGCGATGTTGAAGGTCTACAAGATGGAACCTCGACAATGGATTTGACTGGAAAAGCAATAATGATTGATACCGGACTATTTGAATTGAAAGATGGAGTAAATTATATTCTAGACAATGCAGTTGTCTTTGACACCGCTTATACTACTGAATATGGTGATGGTTACGCCCAATGGGTTACTGAAGTTCCTTATGCTACAACCATCACTATGAATGGTGGAGAAATAAATGGTTTGTATCCTGAAACGGCTACAGGTGATGTAGTTGGACTAGTAATCGGCGGATTATATGGACTTGAAGGTGCTCTTAACTTTGACATCGATGGTGTATCATTCAACAATGTTGTTGGATTAGCAACCGGAACTGGTGATAGAACCTATTCCTCAATTACAGGATCTGCTAACACATACATACCAAGCCTCGTTGAAATTGAAAACAGCTACATTCAGCACTTTAGAGGATATTTCTTCCAGCCAGCCATTGTATCTGATGCAGATTATTGTTTAAGATTGTCAGGTATGATTAGTGCAACAGTCTCGGGCAACACCTTTGCAGATTGTACAGTTGGTATCGCAATGTTTGACTCTTCTTGGAACGCTGCCGGCACAACTACACAGCCTCACGAACAACTTGGTTCAGACGATGTAACTATCGACGGTAATACTTTCAATGGCGCCAGCGCATACAACATAAGAGTCGCAGCAGGAGCAGATGCAGATAACACCATCATTTCAAACAACGTCATGAATTGTGGAACTTGTATACATGTTGCTTACTTTGACGATTCATCTGTAGCACCGACAATCTCGAGCAACACCTTCAATGGTGGTACTTATGGTGTCTATACTGAAGACACAGAGTATGTAAACATCGACGGTAACACCTTCAATAATCAAGAAGATTATGGAATAGTTGCTTTAGGTGGAGACTTCTCAATTACTAACAACGACATGAATGATGCTGGAGACACTGCAATATACGCTAGTTCTCTTGAGAAGCCAAGTGAAGTAGTTGAGACAATCATTGCAGGTGTGAACTCACCTCAACCAGATGACGGTACTCATTTCCTATCATGGACGACTTCTTGTGGCGGTAGTTCATACGGCTCCCTGTATGGGCCTCCAGGTACACAATGTGTTTCAGGAGATGTTACAGCAGTACTTGGAGCAGGGGAAGAGATGGTGATTAGAATCATCGCTGGATCTTATATCAGCGAATTACTGGTTAATTACAAAGATCCGTCCAACACCCTTGGTACATGGGATCCAGGATCCGACGATGGCTCAATATCTGCTGATTCAGGTTCCCCGACAGTCGTGTTTACTGCACCAGGAACCTATATTTTCAACTTAGAAGATATATGGGGTGATGGAGCAAACGGTGGTGGTTTTGAGATAATTAAAGCAACAGCTGGTGCATGGTCTGCCCAAAGTGGGCCAAACACTAACCCTGCTTCCTACTGGGACCCAGGAGTTGCTGGAATTCAAACTGTTAAGCCTGGTGCATATGGACCATTCAACGGATATCCTGGCTCTTCAAGCCCAGGTTACCCGACTGGATACTCTAACACAATGGATGGCGTTCTACTTACCAATAATGGAGTAGACCCTATAACTTACGAGTTTAGAGGTTATGACCAGTATCTAGACGGATTTGGCAGTAATTGTTACACCAATATCGGTGGAATGATGGCACCAATTGGAACATGGGCTAACACCACTACTGGTGCGCCAGCGCCATCTAGCACAAATTATGGTGGGCCATTTGGTTCCTACGCCTTTAGAATTGGATGTACAAGTTCGGCTTATCCAAGTGTTGAATTCACTGATGGCGAATACAGTCAACCAATCGCAGTGGAATTGCCAGCAGGATATGAAATGAGATTTAGATTATTCTGTAGCAGTTATTGTGGAGAGGCTGTTTTGGAATGGAAAGAAGCTATGCCTCAAGACAACTCGTGGGTTGGACCAACCATTGCTAACAATGACATTACCTTTGATAGTGTAAATCCTAATCCTAATGCGATTGGACTTGATTTAAGCAATTGTGATATTCAAGACTATACAATTTTGACAGATTCAAATAACATAAATATTCGTAGCAACGCTGTTGTAAACAACGGATGTGCATGGGCAGATCAATCATCCGTAATAACTGGATTTGGCGAAGCCGGAACAATTGGTTATGAAGATGATAATACGTTTAATGTGGATTTGTTACTTGATGGTACACAAATATCAGGATTCGAAACTGGTCTGTATAAAACCGGCGGCGGATCTCTTGAAATAACCAACAGTGCGGTAATAACAGCCGGTGCTAATGGCATTGGAGTACACACAGATGGAATTGATGTATCGGTTATTGATGCAACATTCGATGGTGGTGCTGATGGAACTGGAATTATGATCGAAAACAGTAACTATGCATGGTTGTATCCAATGAGTGTTACCGGTATGGTAGGTCTAAATATCAGTAATTCAGACGTACTTTGGCAAGGTGGAGAAGTTGATGCAGATAGCATCATGATTGCAGAAACTGTAACAGGAACTGTTGAATCATTGACCTCGCCTAGTGGCGGTGGCGCTGGAGTTGCTTCAGCAAGTTCCACCACATGGATTGACGCAAGGTCAAACACACGTTTGACAGTCGTAGACTGGACATTAGATGAAACCAAGATGCTTGTTGACAGCACATCAGTTGTTGATGAGGGTAACTGGCTAAACATAGATGCCGATCACCTAGGTGCTGAGCCACTAAGCCAAGTTGGTGTATCAATTATCTCTGATGAAAACTATGCTGCTTACACATCACCAGTGTTTGAAAATAGTATGGCGATTGACGGAAACAGTGCCGATTGGGTCGATGATAATACATTAAATCCTTCAGGATATGCTAAACCTGGTAACGTTGGAGGTCCAATGTATCTAACAACTTCCAACAATGCCGTTGTATTTGGTTTTGATAGTATATCTACAGCCACAAGTGATGTCTACATCTATATTGATAGCAACGATATGGCGGGTTCATCAACTGGCTATGAGACAAATGGCGTCAGCCATACACTCCCATACCCAGCAGATTATGTTGTAGTCGTTGATTCGTCAGGAGCATCCGTATGGAGCTTTAACAGTGTAACTTGGGTACTTGAACCGACTGCGAATGCAGTAAGTGCAGAGGGTACTTATCTAGAAGTTTCAGTTCCAATTGATTCCCTTGGTGGCTCAACTGTAGATACAATGAACATTGTTGCAACAGTACAAAATGTTGGAACACCTGATGTAAGTGACGTAAGCCCAGTTCAAACAACTATTGGAACAGGAGCAGAAACCCTAACAGAATCATATGAATTGACATTGAATAAACTAGATATGGCAACTGGAACTCTAAACAACGAAGTGTTACTACACCGTTCTTTTGAATTCAGTAATATCCCAACCGATACCCACACATACTCTGTGATGGTTAAGACTGCAGCAGAATCAGTTCACACTTGTGACTTTGATTGGGCTACTGAGACCGGTTTAGTAATGGATAGCACACAAAGTTTGACCTTTGACATTCTAAGAGCATGCCCAATAATTACTCCTCTGCTTGATAATATCGATGTAGATGAAGATACAGGAGCAGTCAGTTTGGACTTAGGTACCTATGTTGATGATGAACAAGACGTAAATGCTGATATGCTATGGACAGTAACTGGTGGAACAATAGATGCCTACGATGGAACATTGTCTGATTTCCCGGCTAATGGTTGGGCAGGAGTAAATGGTGTACAAACAATTACTCCACTACCTGATCAATTTGGTACTTTTGAGATTACCTTTGAAGTTGTAGATAGCCACGGTCAAACTGTTGAGAAAAAGATTTCATACACCGTAGAGAACATCAATGACGCTCCAATAATATGTGATGGAAGAGTTGGAATTGATGAAAACTGTGACAATGGTGAACTGATCATATACTTAGATAGTGTAGGTGATAGGAATAACTCTAGAGATGAAGGATTTACCAGTTTCAGTAATTTCCTTGGTAAGGAAGCTAACAAACCAACTGAATCTTTCATTGTTGATATGGCAAACGAACAAGTGCCAATTCAACAAGCGTACACTTGGACTGCTTCATCTGACTGTGATCAAATATCGGTAAATGTTGCTCCTAACAATAATAACATTCCTACTTTGGAAGTTATTGAAAATGGAAACTGGGAACAAGGTGGACTCTGTGTCATAACTCTTGAATTAGAAGATGACGGTTTAACTAACACCCAAGCACAATCAGTAGATGTAGTGTTTGAAGTGATTCCTAAGAATGACGTACCAGTTATTGCAAACTCAGGTCAAGTTATTACCTTGGATTCAACCAACAATTTCATCGGAGAGACTGATGGTAATTATCGTGTAACACTTGTTGAAGATACCACAGATTCAGATTCTCTAACTTTTGATCTGTCTGGAATTAAATCAGATATTGACCATTTACTGAGCGATTTGACGTGGAGTTTAGACGATGCAGGTTGTACTTCTAGTAACTATTACACAACTAAATTTACCGACGCTCAAGGACAAGAAGTTGCTAACGGTGATTACCTAGTATTCGATTTGATACCAAATGCTACAACCAACGCAGAACCTTGGGAAGTTGACATGTTGCAATCTGGAGGTATACATCAAACAAGAACAACCAATGGATATTGTGACATGACTTTGACATTGTCTGATACTTCAGCACCTCCTGTTAATATGCCTAACAGCGGTAATGGACAAAATTACACAGCCTTGTCAGTGAACAGCTACGAGCAGAAGACTACATCAGTTACTCTATCGGTAAAGGTTGATAACGTTGCAGAAAATGTGCCAGATTACTATCTAGAAGCTACAGAAGGATTTGACTTCAACGGTGTTAACAACGTCATGCCTGGTACAATGGTGCCGGTTGACTTCACTATTAAGGCTGGAGGAGATGAAGGTCCATACAATTACGACCACCTACTGTTGGTATCTCTGCATTCAAACGGACATACTGAATCCGAAGTACCTAGACTATACACACCACCAGCGTTCGGAACTTCACTTGATATCGATGACTGGGAAGTACGCATCACAGATCAAACAACAGAAGTTTGGGTAGAAGTCGATGTAGTTACCTGTGACCCGGGTCAAGTTTGTACTCCGGCCAGCAATAGCATTCAGATAGATTCACCTGAATCTCACAATGCTATTTCTGGACAACAAGTATCTGGTAAGTGGTCAGAACCTGGTAGAATAGGAGAGGCTTACAACACAGCTACTAACTCAATCGATAAGTCTAACAGAAGACCAGCATTTGAAGACCAGAATTGGTGTAACAACCTAATGACTACCAACGCTGCTGGTACAACTGTTGCTTGGAGTGACGCTGCTCAATGTGGTCACACAGAGCAAGGTTACAACGGTGCATTTGTTGAAGACTGGCAAACTGGAGACAATTCTCTACCAGTTGTGGTTACCACAATTGGTTCATCATCTGTGGCTTCATTCGCCCCAAGTATCATAGCGGTGGCCTTGACTGGAATGTTTGTTAGTGCTCTTGTCTTTGCAGGACGAAGAGAAGATGATGAGGAAGAGATCATGGAAGAAGAAACAACCATCTCAGACGATGAATCTGCAGTGAGCCCGGTTATTGCTACTATCTTGATGGTTGCTATTACTGTAGTACTTTCTGGTGTTGTATATGTGTGGGCAGCACAACTTGCTCAAACAGATACAAAGGGAGTCCCTGTGGTGACCTTCTCA
>MDTG01234027.1_pt1 | contig 19645 bp, 11 predicted proteins | sample 811421 | NCBI WGS metagenome assembly MDTG01 (sample SAMN05326645, study PRJNA326480) | marine metagenome | isolation source: seawater | place: Pacific Ocean: South East | collected 2011
TCCTGGGGGGCTGCGCCCCCCAGACCCCCATCTTTGGGCCCGCGAAGCCGCTTGCGTTTCGCCTTCGTCGCCGGGGTGGGTTGGCTTCCTGGGGGTTTGCTCGGGGAGCGCGGGCAGCAGGCTTGGTGAGGGGGCCCGGGTCTGCGCGTAGCGACGAAGTCGAAACGAGCGCGTTTCGCTCTGAGGGGTGTGCTGAAGCTCCCTTCATGTGCTCGCTGTCGCTCGCGAATTCGCCAGCCTCGTTCCTCGGCTGGCGAACTGGTCGGACTAGGCCCTTGTTTCCCTAGACAGTGTCATTCGCCTCGCTGCGCTCGGCGTGACACTCTGTCCCTACGCCTCGCTCGCCGGAACAAGTTTCGGACTCGCTCCGGCCCAGTCCCCAGGCTTCGCCTGGGGCTAGCCTGGCCCTGCACGGTCCTCGCAAGCTCGGACTCGTGCAGGATCCAGGCTAAGGTCCCCGCGGGAGGTTCCGTGGACGACGACCTGCGCGCCCTCGAGCAGGCGCTCCAGCAAGACCCGGGTGACGCCGAGCTGTGGGGGCGCTACGTCGCGGCCCTGGTGCGCAGCGGCGACCTGCGCGGGCTGCTGGAGCGGCGGCGCTGGGAGCAGCTGCCGAGCGCGTCACGCCGTGCGGTGGCGGACGGCCTCTGTGAGCGGCTCGGGGCGGAGTTCGAGCTGGTCGGGCTCGAGGCTCACGCGGGGGGTCCCGAGCTGGCCGTGTTCCGCCACGCGCCCTCCGGCGTCCGCTTCGCGCTGATCCCCGCCGGCAGCTTCCTGATGGGCCTGAGCGAGGACGACGAGGAGGCCCTCCGCGACGTGATCCGCGAGGAGGCGCGCCCCTGGTACGAGGACGACCTCAGCGAAGAGGACTTCGCCGCCATGGACGAGGCGGAGATGGGCGAGAGCGGCTACGTGCTGCAGAGCGCGGCCGCGATGCGCCCGACTCGGGAGGTCCAGATCGCGCCCTTCCTGCTGGCCCGCTCGCCGCTCACGATCGCCCAGGCCCGGACCTGGGTGCCCGAGGCCGACGTCGACTACCGCCCCGGCGGTCCGATCGTGAGCACGCTCGGCGTCCGCCTCGACGAGGGCCAGCTCGAGCGCGCCCTGGCCGGCAGCGGCTGGCGCCTGCCCAGCGAGGCCGAGTGGGAGTATTCAGCTCGCGCGGGCGCCAAGACCCTCACCCCCTGGGGCCCCGAGCGACCGCGCGAGAGCCGCCTCCTCTGGGAGTTCGACGAGGACCAGCCGCTCGAGCGCAACCGCTTCGGCCTGGCCGGCGTCGGCAGCTACCTCGAGCGCTGCGCCGACGCCTGGCACCCGAGCTACGCCGACGCGCCGACGGACGAGACTCCTTGGCGAGGCGAAGGCCCGCCGGTTCACCGCGGCGGGGCGATCGACTGCTCGCCCTGGCAAGGCTGCGGCGAGTGGGCCCTGCTCCTGCCCATGACCCGCCAGGGCGGCGCGAGCGCCCTGGGCGCGGCGCTCCGACCGGCCATGGACTTGCCGGTGTGAGTGGGGAGCCCTAGAAGCGGTTCCGCTTCTTGCGCGCCTTGCGGAGGCGCTCGCCGACCTCCTTGCGCTTGGCCTGCTCGGGGCTGACTTCCTTCTTCTTCTTTTTCTTCTTCTTGCGCTTCTTCTTGCCCGAGCCGGTGCGGCTGGCGCTGGGATCCTCGCCGCTCTGGCTGGTCTCGCCCGACTGGCTGACGCCCGCGTCCTCGGTGCTCTGAGCGGCTGCGCCCTGAGCCTGCTGGGCGGCCGCGGCGCGGGCGGCCTGGCCCTGCTGGGCGGCCGCGGCCGGCTGGGGGGCGAGGCCGGGGGGGATCGGGGGCTGCATGCCCCGCGAGAGGGCGTCCTCGATCTGGGCGCAGAGAGCCTCGATCTGGCCGGCGCTCTGGAAGCGGCCTTCGGGGCGCTTGGCCATCATTCGCTGGATCATGAGCCGGGTCGCCTCGCTCACGTCGGGCACGTATTGGCGCGCGTCCGGGAGCGGGTCGTTCATGTGCTTGAGCATCACGTGCAGCGGGCTCTCCCCGTCGTAGGGGACCTGCCCGGTCAGCATGTGGAACAGGGTCGCGCCGAGGGCGTAGATGTCGCTGCGCGAGTCGAGGTCCTTCTCGCCCGTCGCCTGCTCGGGCGAAATGTAGGCCGGGCTGCCCATGACGACGCCCGTGATCGTGAGCGTGGAGTCGCTCTTGGCGGTGCGGGCCAGGCCGAGGTCGGTCAGCTTGACCTGTCCGTCCTGGGTGACCATCACGTTGTCCGGCTTGATGTCGCGGTGGACGATCTGGTGCGTCCAGGCGTGCGCCAGCGCGGACGCGATACAGCGCGTGACCATGACCGCGAAGCGCTCGGGGAGCCGGCCCTGGGCCTTGATCATGTCGCTGCAGGTCTGGCCGGTCAGGAACTCCATCGCGAAGAAGTAGTAGTCGCCGGAGCGACCGACCTGGACCGCGCGCACGATGTTCTTGTGGCTCAGGCGGGCGACGGCCTTGGCCTCGCGCAGGAAGCGCTCGACGTATTCGCGGTCGTTGGCCAGCTCGGGCTTGAGGATCTTGAGCGCGACCACCTCGCCGGTGTCGCGCTTGCGGGCCTTGAGCACCGCGCCCATGGCGCCGGCGCCGAGCTTCTCGATCAGCTCGTAGCCCTTGATCGGGTCCTCCTCCGAGTCGACCTCGGGCGCGGGGGGCTCAGGCTGGGCCGGGCGCTGGATCCGGGCCGTCGGCGGCGGATCGTCCTCTTCTTCCTCGGGCGGGAGGCCTTGCTCGGCGCGCTCCTGGGCGCGCAGGGCCTTGTCGAAGTCCGGCTTGTTGAGGAAGGAGATCGAGGCGGCGACCTCGCCGAGGAGCGCGCCCAGCTTGAGCTCGGCCTGCTCGTCGGGGTCGCGCGCGAGGTCGATGGTGGCCGCGAGGTCCTCCTCCTTGGCGAAGAGCTCGTCCTGGGCGTCGAGGCAGCGGTTGTTGATCGCCTCGTGCAGGTTCTCGGTCAGGAGCCCGCGCTCGATCAGGATCTCGGGCAGGCTCTGCTGATAGCCGCGCTTGCGCGCCTCCTCCATGCAGGCGTTGAGCATTTGCCCGCCCACGAGCTGATTGCGGATCGCGACCATGCCGTAGACGGCCTCGTCTCGCAGGCGCAGGGCCAGGTCGGCGCCGCGGCGCAGCTTGTGGGCCCAGGGCTCGGGGACGACCTGCGCGTCGAGGAGGGCCTGGGGCAGGTCGAAGCCGTTCTGCTCACCCTTGCCCTCGAGCGCGGCGTAGCCGCGCCGGAGGTCACCCAGCGAGCAGTACTTGTAGGCCAGGCCCAGGGCCCCGGCGAGCAGATCCTCGCGGCGCGCGCGCATGCCGTGAGCCTAGCCCGACCCCCGCCTCGGCGCCACGGCACGGCTCCCTCGGGCTAGCTATGATCCGCCCACCTAGGAGGAAGCATGCACCGTCAGCTCTGGGCGCCCAGCGTCGCCCTCGCCCTGCTCACGACCGCGCTCGTAGCCCCCGTCCTGGCGGACGACGCCGAGCTCTTTACCCTCGAGAGCGACACCGTCGCCGGGGGCGACTCGATCAAGATCAACTTCAAGGGCCCCCTCGATCCGGCCAACCAGAAGTACTGGGTGTGCGTGGTCGAGAAGGGCAAGGCCGACTCGACCTTCGGCACCTGGGCCTACGTGACCGACCTCTCGGGCAAGCCCGTGACCTTGAAGGCGCCCGAGGTCGACGGCGACTACGAGGTCCGCCTGCACGGCAACTACCCGGACAAGTCCAACAACGTGCTCCAGCGCGCCGCGCTGAAGATCTCGGGCCTCCAGCCGACCGCCCCCGACCAGGTGGGGATCGCCGCCGCCGAGTCCTCGCCCGTCGATCAGAAGGTCACCGTGACCTTCCCTCAGGCCCTCGTCCCTCAGCAGGGGGTCAAGTTCTGGGTGGCCCTCGTCCCGGCCGACGCGCCGGACAAGACCCAGGGCCTGTGGCGCTTCGTGCCGATCGGCGCGACCAAGCTCGAGCTGCAGGCCCCGACCGCGTCCGGGAAGCACGAGGTCCGCCTGCACAGCAACTACCCCAAGCAGTCGACCAACGTCGTGGCCAGGGCCGCCTTCGAGGTGACCGGCGCTCCCGACACGGCGCCCACCCAGTGGGGCAGCGTCGAGCTGAGCCTGGCGGCCGCCTCGGTGAAGTTCCCCGCGCAGGCGACCCTGAAGTTCAACGTCCCGCTTCGCCCCCTGACGGGCAAGAGCTGCTGGGCCTCGCTGGCGGACGCCGCGCTGCCCGCCGCGTCGCAGGGGCTGCGCGCCTCGATCAAGCCCGGGGCGACCTCGGTCCAGCTGCCCGCGCCGACCGCCGTGGGGAAGCACCGTGTGCGCCTCTACGTGAGCGGCCAGAGCGAGCCCGTGGGTGAGGTCGCCCTCGAGGTGACGGGCCCCGACGAGGCCAAGCCCACCCAGCTCGAGGGGATCGCGCTGAAGGCGCCCGCGAGCGTCAAGGTCGGCGCCGCGCCCAAGGTCGAGTTCCCGCGCCTCAACGCCCGCACCGGCGAGCGCTTTTGGCTGACCCTGATCAAGAAGGGCGAGGAGGACACCGCCTGGGGGACCTACAAGTACATCCCCCACGCCGCGACCTCGCTCGAGCTGGCCAAGGCCAAGGAGACCGGTGACTTCGAGATCCGCCTCCACGCCAACCACCCGACCAAGAGCAGCAACGTGATCGCGCGGGTGCCGATCAAGGTCGAGTAGCGCGCTCGGCGATCTCTCGGGCTGGCCGAGCCCAAAGAGGGGTGAGGGCAACCGCCCCAGCACACACCTCAGAGCGAAAGCGTAAGGGGCTGGTGCGCGACCACGCTCAAGGCGTGGAAGGTCACACCTCCCGCAGCACCAGCCCCTGGTGCTTTCGCGGGCCCCAAGACGGGGGGGCTGGGGGGGTACCGCCCCCCCAGCATCACGGCCGCGCGAGCGGCACGCGGTCCAGGTCGCGTACGGCCTTGACCCGGGGGAAGACCTCCTTGGCCTGGGCCACGAAGGGCTTGGTGCTCGGGTAGCGCTGGCTGAAGTGGGTCAGGACCAGGGTCCCGCGCACGCCGCCTTCCTTGGCGATCGTGGCCGCCTCGCGGGCGGTGAGGTGCTTGTGGTCGCGGGCCAGGAGCTTGTGCTCGTCGAGGTAGGTCGACTCGATCACGGCCATGTCGGCGTCGCGGACCAGCTCCAGGGCGCCGGGGCAGGGGCGGGTGTCCATCACGAAGGCGAAGGCCGCCCCGCGCTTGGGGACGGTCACGTCCTCGAGGGTCACGACCTCGCCGCCCTCGAGCTCGACCTTGCCCTCGCGCTGGAGCTGGCCGACCTGGGGTCCGCGCACGCCGCTCTGGGCGAGCTTGTCTTTGTCGAAGCGGACCGAGTCGCGCTCCTTGATCCGGTAGCCGTAGGTGTCGACCGAGTGCTTGAGCGGCCAGGCCTCGATCGTGAAGGTCTCGTCCTCGGTCACGACGCCGCCCTTGCCCGAGATCGGGCGCGGGACGAGGTTCACGGTCCGGTGGTAGATCGTGGAGCTGACCAGGCGGCGGTAGAACTTCTCGCCGCTGGCCGGATAGAAGACCTCGACGGGGTGCGGGACGCGGTCGAGGCTGAGGCGCTGGACGATCCCGGCCAGCCCCAGGGCGTGGTCGCCGTGGAAGTGGGTCACGAAGATCCGCGAGACCTCGGGGACCGCCACCTCGGCCATGATGAACTGGCGCTGGGTGCCCTCGCCCGGGTCGAACAGGAAGCCGGCGCCGTCCCAGCGGAGCAGGTATCCGTTGTGATTGCGGTGGCGGGTGGGCACCTGGCTGGAGGTGCCGAGGGCCACGAACTCGCGCAGGCTCATAGAAAGCCGCTCCCCTTGGCGGGCGGTGTGCTGTTGTAGGGGCTGGGTCGACCCGCCGCCAGCGAGGGCGGGCGCAAGTCCAACACCTGTCGTCAAAGACGACGCGAGGCGGCGCGAGTGTGCTGGAATCCTGGCGCGAGGAGGAGGGCGAGTTGCCTGTAGGATTGGCAGTTGCACCCACACCAGATATCGCTAACCTGCTAATCCGAACCACTTTTGTCCGGATTAGAGATCCCCTTCTTTCAGAGGGTCCAGAGGCTCATGGCGGCTCGTAAGCTCCGCACGCTCTACCGCAACGGCACCAAGTTCGCCCGGCTCGCCCTGGGCGTCCGCTCGCGTCTGCCGCGCGAGGTGCAGCTCGAGATCACCAACCGCTGCAACCTCGACTGCGACATGTGTCCTCGGCTGGTCCTGCTCAAGGTCCCCGAGATCGACATGTCGCGCGAGACGCTGGAGCGGGTGCTCGACCGCTTCGTGGCCGCCGAGGGCCAGCCGCACTCGATCACGCTGACCGGCTGGGGCGAGCCCCTGATGCACAAGGAGTTCTTCTCCTTCGTGGACCGAATCGCCGAGCGCCTGCCCGAGACGGACGTCGGCTTCACGACCAACGGGCACCTCGTGACCAAGCGGATCACCGAGCAGGTGCTCAGCCGCGAGGCGATCACGCGGATCAACGTCTCCCTCGAGGAGCTGCCCTGGGAGGACGCCGCGGCCGTCGGGCCCCTGCCCGTCGACGAGCGGACCGGCAACCCCATGAAGGGCGGGATCAACTACGTGGCCCGCGACGGCCACCCGACGCCGCCCAAGGTCGTCGACCACCTGCGCCACATGCTGAGCGAGCGCAACGCCAAGGCCGCCCGCGGCGAGCCGGCTCCCGAGATCCGGCTGCAGGTCGTGCTCTTCCCCGACTCGGCCGAGACCGTGCGCCGCCTGATCGACTTCGGCGCCGAGCTCGGCTTCCAGGCGATCAACCTGGTTCGCCTCGACGTGCGCGGTCGCCCCGACCTGCGCCGCCCCTCCTACGAGGAGGAGCGCGAGCTGATCGCCATGGCCCGGGCCCGCGCCGCCGAGCGCGGGATCGAGCTGGGCTCGGTCAACGACCACAACTCGATCTTGCGGATGGCCGCTCACGACGACCAGTTCTGCATGCGCCTCGACAGCTACATCTACGTGGACGTCGAGGGCCAGGTCGCGCCCTGCTGCTTGCTGCGCGGGCACCGCCTCGGCGACCTCAAGACCCAATCGCTGGACGAAGTGTGGACCTCGCCGGCCTTCAAGCGCTTCTACGGTCCAGGGCCTCACCCGGCCTGCGAAGGCTGCGACGCCTTCATGCACCGCTACGCGCACGACAACGCGACGCCCGCCGTCGCGGGGAGCACCCCATGAAAGTCGTCTTCCTCGAGCCGCCCGCCGTCACCGAGCGCACCCCTGAGCGCTTCGCTGGTTGCACCTATGAGGTCTACCACTTCGCCGACCTCGGCAACCTCTACCCCTTCACCATGCTCCACAACGAGGGCGTGGAGGTCGACTACCTCGACGCGGGGCTCGACCACGACGACGAGGCCAGCTACCTGGAGAAGGTGCTGGCGAGCAACGCGGACTACTTCGTGCTGCACGCCGTCGTGCTCGCCAAGCCGACCGACCTCTACTGGATCAAGAAGATCCGCCAGCACCGGCCGGACGCCTTCTTCCTCCTGCACGGGCCCGAGGCCACCCGCGTGCCCGAGACCTACATCGGCCAGGACGAGCGGATCCTGGTGTTCCGGGGCGAGGTCGAGCGCACGCTCGTCGACTTCGTCATGGGGCGCGACGAGGGCGAGCACTGGGGCCAGGCCCGCTGGGACGCCGAGGAGCAGACGGTCAAGTCCTACGGCCCCGACCCGCGCGGCTACGTCAAGTTCGACGACCTGCCCCTCCCGGCTCGTGATCACCCCGCGCTGCTCCCCTACAAGGAGCGCTACTTCAACCCGAAGTACAAGGGCCGCCCGCACGCGGTGATGCTCGCCTCGCGCGGCTGCTCCTTCCGCTGCTCCTTCTGCGTGCCCAACGCGATCAGCTTCCAGCGCGAGATGGAGCACCAGCAGCGCAATGACGGGCGCAAGCCCCCCGTCAAGAAGGCCTCGCCCGAGCGGGTCTACGAAGAGTTCAAGTGGCTCAAGGAGCACGGCTTCAAGTCGGTCCACGTCGCCGACGACCAGTTCCTGTGGTCCAAGAAGCGGACCCTGAAGATCTGCGAGCTGCTCGAGCCCCTCCAGATGGAGTGGGGCATGCTCAGCCGCGCCGACTTCCTCACCGAGGAGCCGATCGTCGAGGCCCTGGCCCGCGCCGGCTGCGTCTCGATCGACATCGGCGTCGAGAGCCTGCAGCAGAAGGTGCTCGACGCGATCAACAAGGACCTCGACGTCGAGGACGTCTACACCGCGATCAAGCTGCTCAACAAGCACGGGATCCGGCCGAAGCTGAACATCATGTTCGGCACGACCCCGCAGGAGACGCCCGAGGACATCTACTGGACGGTCAAGAAGCTCAAGGAGCTGCCGATCACCAACGTGATGTTCTCGATCGCGACCCCCTTCAAGGGGACCCCCTTCTTCGACTTCTGCAAGGAGAAGGGCTACCTGATCGACGAGAGCGACAACCTGAACCCGATGGGGAAGGCCATGATCAGCTACCCCTCGATCAGCAACAGCGAGCTGGAGGAGCTCGAGCGCTACGCGTATCGCAGCTTCTACCTCCGCCCCAAGGTGGTCGTCGACCGCCTCAAGCGGATCCGTCGCCCCAAGGACCTGATCACCGACCTCAAGGTCGCCAAGCAGGTCCTCCTCCACTAGGGCGAGAGACAGCCTCGACCGGGGGGGCGAAGGCACCCCTTATGGACGCCGCGAGCCTGGCTCGCGGCGTCTCTGCGTGTGAGAGGTTGGCTGCAAGTCTCTATCTAGACGCAAGTTGTACGCGTGACACTCTGCCACAGGGCGGGCGCCAAGAGTGAGGCAGATTGCCACACGAGGCGCTCCAAGTGCTGCCTATTCGCTTTGGTCGAAGCATTGCAGTTAGTTCTGTCTAACCATCGAGACAGGAGCGCCCGTGACGGACGCCAGCAGCGCAGCCGAGGCTGCCACCCCCGACGAGCCCCAGGGCGACCCCGCAGCCGGCGGCTTCTTCAGCGAGCTCTCCGCCTCGTTGGTGGTCTTCCTGGTCGCCGTCCCGCTCTGCCTCGGCATCGCGCTCGCGAGCAACGCCCCCGTCATGGCGGGCCTGATCGCCGGAATCATCGGCGGCATCATCATTGGCCCGATCGCCGGGGCCCCGCTGCAGGTCAGCGGTCCGGCCGCAGGCCTGGTGGTGCTGGTCTTCGCCTTGACCGAGCAAATGAACGGCGACTGGCGCATGGTGTGCGCCGTGATCGCGATCGCAGGCCTGATGCAGGTCGCGTTCGCGGTGCTCAGGATCGCGAGGTTCTCGCTCGCCGTCTCGCCGGCCGTGGTCCACGGCATGCTGGCAGGAATCGGCGTCCTGATCGCCCTCGGCCAGCTGCACGTGATCCTCGGCGGCAAGCCGCAGAGCAAGGCCATCGACAACATCATGGACCTGCCGGGGCAGCTCGCGATCCCCAACCTGACCTCGATCGGGATCGGGTTGATCGCGCTCGCGATCCTGATCCTGTGGCCCAAGATCAAGCACGAGAAGCTGAAGAAGCTGCCCGCGCCGCTGATCGCCGTCGTCGTCGCCACCCTCTGCGCGCTCCCGATCAAGAGCGCCGAGGGCCCGAGGAAGACGCAGAGCGTGGCGGCCGCCAAGAAGGCCGCCAAGGAGGCCGCCGAGGCCGCCGGCAAGGACCCCGTCGCGGCCCAGAAGGAGGCCGCCACCAAGGCGATCGCTGAGAAGGAGGCCGCCCAGCAGGCCGCGATCGCGAAGGCCGCTAAGGAGTACCGGATCGACCGGATCAGCTTCAGCAGCGACGACCACAGCCACCACGTCAAGGACGGCCACGTGCTGCCCGACGACGCGGAGCCGGTCAAGGGCGACCAGGGTCACCTGATGGCCGCGATCGGCCTCCCCCGCTGGCCGGACCACCTGCCCCTGAGCGCGATCTTGATCGCGGCCTTCACCCTGGCCATGATCGCCAGCGTCGAGTCGCTGCTCTGCGCGGTCGCCACCGACAAGCTGCACGGCGGCGAGCCGGCCAACCTCGACCGCGAGCTCTTCGCCCAGGGCATCGGCAACACCATCAGCGGCATGGTCGGCGGCCTCCCGATCACGGGCGTGATCGTGCGCTCGTCGGCGAACATCAACGCCGGCGCCAAGACTCGCTGGTCGGCCGTCCTGCACGGCTTCTGGATCCTGATCTTCATCGGCGCGCTGCCCTTCCTGGTCGAGGCGATCCCCAAGACCGTCCTCGCCGCGCTGCTGGTCCTGATCGGCTTCCGCCTCGTCAACCTCAAGGAGGCCAAGCACCTCCACGAGCACGGCGAGCTGCCGATCTACGTGATCACCGTCCTGGGCGTCGTGTTCATCAACCTGTTGGCTGGCGTCGCGATCGGCTTCGGCGTGGCCATGGCTCGCCTGATCTACAACCTGAGCAAGGTTCAGATCGAGCAGACCGGCGTCAACAAGGCCGGGCGCGACGTGGTCAAGATCACCGGCGCGCTGACCTTCCTGGGCGTGCCCAAGCTGACCGACCAGCTCCGCTCGATCGAGCGGGGCAAGCGGGTCGAGATCGACCTCGCGGTCGAGAGCCTCGACCACGCTGGCTGGACGGCCCTCAATGACTGGAAGGACGTCTACGAGGCTGGCGGCGGCGACGTCCTGATCGAGCAGGCCGAGCACCTCTGGACCGAGGAGGACCACCAGGAGCACAAGGCCAAGCAGGACGCCGCGAGGGCCGTGCGCGCCGCCGAGCGCGAGGCCGACTCGGGCCCGCTCGAGCCCGTCAGCGTGGGCGGTCGCTCGCCGCTCTCCCGCCCGGTCATGGTCGGCAGCGCCTCCGAGTAGGCGCCCGCCCGAGAGGCTGAGCCGCGCAGGGCGCTGGAGACTCTCCAGCGCCCTGTTGCTTTGGTTCTCACCCCGCGCGGCAGGCATGCGACCCTCTCCTGAGCCCCGAAGCCTGAGGGAGGACCGATGAGGGTCGCCAACAAGCTCGCCCTGGCCTTGCTCCCCTGCGCGTGCCTGGTGCAGGGGATCTCGGGCTGGCTCTCGATTCAGCGCGAGCAGGCGATCTTCGAGCAGGAGGTTCGCCGCGAGGAGCGGATCTGGGGTCGCTGCGTCGCGGAGCTCGTCGCGCAGGTGTGGCGAGACGAGGGCGCCGCTGGCGCCAAGACCGCGGTCGAGCGCCTCTCGCCCTTGCTCGAGGACGTTCACCTGCGCTGGGTGTGGGTCGACGGGCAGGGTCAGCCCCTGCCCGGCGCGCTGCGGCCGCGGGCGCCTGACGAGGCGCTGGCGCCCCTCTCGCGCGGCGAGATCGCCGTGCACCAGCTCGCGCCGGGCGAGGGTCAGCCAGCGCGCATGCTCACCTACGTGCCCCTTCGTCAGCACGAGGGGCACCAGGTGGCGATCGAGCTCGAGGAGTCCCTGGCTACCCAGGCCCACTTCACCCAGCAGAGCCTGCTCATGGTCGGCAGCTCCACGATCGCCATGGTGGGGCTCTTCGTGGTGTTCGCCCTGATCGCGGGCCGTCACCTGGTCGGGCGCCCGACCCGGGCGCTGCTGGAGCTGGCTCGTCGCGTCGCGCGGGGCGAGTTCGAGGAGCGCCTCACCCTCGAGCGCAACGACGAGTTCGGGGCGCTGGCGACGGAGATGAACGCAATGTGCGCCAGCCTCGCGGACGCGCGTCGCCGGCTGGAGGCCGAGACCGAAGCTCGCGTGCAGGCCCTCGAGCGCCTGCGGCACGCGGATCGTCTGGCCACGCTCGGCAAGATCGGCGCCGGAGTCGCCCACGAGCTGGGGACGCCGCTCAACGTCGCGCAGGGCTACGCGGACCTGCTGGCCAAGCAGGAGCTGCCCCCCGAGCGCGTGCGCGAGCTGGCGGGCAAGATCGGCTCGGTGTGCCGGCGGATGGCCGAGACGATTCGGCGAACCCTGGACTACGCCCGCCGGCGCCAGCCAGAGAAGCGCAGCCACGACCTGGACCGAGTGGTCACCAACTCGCTGGACATGGTCACCGCCATGGCCAAGCGCGAGGGGGTCGCGCTCGAGCGCGAGGGCCTCGAGGAGCTGCGGCTCGAGGTGGACGGCCCGCAGCTCGAGCAGGTCCTGACCAACGTGTTGGTCAACGCGATCATGGCCTCCCCCGAGGGCGGGCGGGTCGAGGTCGCGTTGACGCGCGAGACGCGCGAGCCGCCAGAGCGCCTCAAGCTGGGCGAGGCGCGCGAGGTCGCCTGCCTGCGGGTCCGCGACGAGGGGCCGGGGATCCCCGCCGAGCACATGCCCGTCCTGTTCGAGCCCTTCTTCACCACGCGCGCGCCCGGCGAGGGGACGGGCCTCGGGCTCCCGATCGCCTGGGAGATCGTGGAGGGCCACGGCGGCTGGATCGAGGTCGAGACGGCCCCTGGGGAGGGCACCACGATGAAGGTGTGCCTCCCCTTGGGTGCGGCTGATAGCGTGGCGAGCAATGAGTGAGCGTGAGCGGGCCGTAGGACGCGTCCTCGTCGTCGACGACGACGCCGACATGTGCGACTACCTCGCGACGGCGTTGCCCCTGCACGGCTTCGAGGTCGAGTCGCGCACGGAGGGAGAGCGCGCTCTCGAGCTGCTGGCCAAGGAGGAGTTCGACGTCCTCCTGACCGACCTCAACATGCCGGGCATGTCGGGGATCGCGCTCTGCCAGGAGGCCCTGGCTCGCGAGGTCAGCGTGCCGATCGTCGTCTTGACGGCGTTCGGCAGCACCGACTCGGCCTACGAGGCGATCCGCGCCGGCGCCTACGACTTCCTCACCAAGCCGATCGAGGTCGAGGCCCTGGCCCTGGTGCTCCAGCGCGCGGCGGCGCACCACCAGCTCCAGCAAGAGGTCGAGCGCCTGCGCGCGGCGCGGACCGCGGGCTACGGCGACATGATCGGCGAGAGCCCGCCCATGCGGCGCCTGTTCGAGCTGGTCGACAAGGTCGCGCGCACCGACAGCGCCGTGCTGATCTGCGGCGAGACGGGGACGGGCAAGGAGCTGGTCGCCAACGCCCTGCACACCCACGGGCCGCGGGCGGAGCGCCGCTTCGTGGCGCTCAACTGCGCCGCCATGCCCGAGGGCCTGCTCGAGAGCGAGCTCTTCGGGCACGTCAAGGGGGCCTTCTCGGGGGCGACCGCCGACCGGGTCGGCCTCCTGCGCGAGGCCGACGGGGGGACGCTCTTCCTGGACGAGGTCGGTGACATGCCGCTCTCCCTGCAGGCCAAGCTGCTGCGCGTGCTCCAGGACGGGGTGGTCCGGCCGGTCGGCGGCCAGAGCGAGCACAAGGTGGACGTGCGCGTCCTGGCCGCGACCCACCGCGACCTCGAGACGGCGATCGAGGAGGGGCGGTTCCGGGAGGACCTCTACTTCCGCTTGAACGTGATCCGGCTCGACCTGCCCCCGCTGCGCGCGCGCGGCCAGGACGTGCTGCACCTCGCCGAGGGCTTCGTGGCCGCGCAGGCGCGCAAGCTCGGCAAGCGGGTCGCTGGCTTCGACCACGACGCGAGCGCGGCGCTCTTGGCCTACGACTGGCCCGGCAACGTGCGCGAGCTGATGAACTGCGTCGAGCGGGCGGTCGCCCTCACGAGCGGTCCTCAGATCAGCACCGAGGACCTCCCCCCCAAGGTCACCGACAGCGGCAAGGCCCCAGGCTCCTTGCACCTGATCCCCTTCGACCGCGACCCCGAGCAGCTGCCCACGATCGAAGAGCTCGAGCGCCGCTACGCCGAGCACGTCCTGGACGTGGTGGGCTGGAACAAGAGCCTGGCGGCCAAGGTCCTCGGCCTCGATCGGCGCACGCTCTACCGCAAGCTCGACCGCTGGAAGCTGGCCGACGGGGGCTGAGCGGCGAGCAGCATGGGGTCGAGGCCTGCCTGGGCTACGCGATCTCACCCTGCTGGTGCGCTGCCCGTGCAAGTTCCAAACGGCGTGGCTAGGCTGAAGACCATGCGAACCATCGTCCTGGCTGCCGCCTCCTTCCTGGCCTTGGGCTCCTTCGCCGCGGCCGACGTGATCCACCTCAAGAACGGGCGCAAGCTCGAGGGGACGATCCAGGCGCAGCGGCGCGATCACGTGCGCTTGGCCACGCCGGGGGGCACCCTCAAGGTGCCCAAGGCCATGATCAAGCGGATCGAGGAGGCCCGCTCGGCCAAGGCCGAGCTGATCGAGCGCCAGAAGGCGGTCGACCCGACCGACCCCAAGGCGCTCGAGGAGCTGGCGCGCTGGGCGGGCACCCGGGGGCTCGGGCGTGAGTCCAAGGAGCTGCGGGCGCTGGCGACCGACCTCCGCTTCCAGCGCTTCGTGGAGAGCGCCAAGAAGCTGGGCACCGCCGAGGCCTTCGTGCGCTGCTTCCACTTCGCCCGCCGCAAGGCCATGGGGCGCGACGTGCAGCTCTACTGCCTCAAGGAGGCCGTGGCCTGCGACGAGAACAACCCCGAGGTCCGGACTGCCTTTCGGCAGTTCGAGCGGGATATCGCCGAGGCCGAGGCTGCGATTCGCCGCGAGCAGGAGCTGGCCAAGCGGGTCCGCTACGTGAACCCCAAGTCCGATCGCCAGAAGGGCAAGGCGACCTACGAGGACCAGGTCGCGATCCGCGCCAGCAAGGCCAAGCGGGCGGCCAAGGTGTCGCCCGCGCAGCGGCAGGCGGAGCTGGCGCGGATCAAGGTCAGCCTGGCGCAGATCGCGCCGCCCAAGAGCGAGCAGGAGCAGGAGGCCGAGGGGCGAGCCTCCTACCGGTAGGCTTCCTCCAGCAGGCGCTTCGCCGCCTGGACGCCGCCCGCGGCAGCGCGCTCCAGGAGGGGCTTGGCCGCGGAGCGCGCTCCTGCCTCGTTGAGGGACCAGCCCGCCGCCCAGGCGGCGCGCGGATCCTGGGACTTCCGCAAGCGCGGGAGGAGGTCTGCGAGCACCTCCTTGGCCAGGGGGTGGCCCAGCTCGGCCGCTCGCCGGACCCACTCGCTGCCCCGCGGGAGGTCCCTGAGCGCAAGCTCGTCGTTGCAGAGCATGGCCCCTAGCGCCAGCATTCCGTCCAGCCAGCCCTCCTCAGCGAGCCGCTCGAGCAGCTCGATCGCTTCCTTGAAGCGCCCCTGGTGGCCTAGGTGTTCGGCCAGCCGGAGGTGCGCCATGACCCCGCCCAGGAAGCAGGCGTTGCGCAGCTGCTTGGCGCCGAGCTGGCGCTGCTGAGGGTCCTCTTGGCGCACGAGGGTCCGGCCCTGAATCGCGAGCGCTCGCGCGTCGCCTCGCTTGCGCGCGAGCTGCAGCAGCTGCCTCACCTCCTGGGGCGCGCCCTTGCCCCGCAGCAGGGCGGCCAGCTGAGTGCAGGCGCGCCCCGAGCCCTCCTCGATGGCCTGGCGATAGCAGCGCTCGGCCTGCTCGAGGTCCCCGTCCAGCTCATGGACCGCGCCGATCCACGCCAGTCCGTCGGGCTGGCCCCGCGCCTGAACGAGTCTGAAGTAGCGCAAGGCCAGCTCTCGCTGCTCGGTGGCATGTGGGGCCCCGGGCCGGACCCGGTCCAGGTGCATTCGCCCGCGCCGCACCATGGCCGCGTAGGAGCCGAGCTCGACGGCGCGCTTCAACAGGCCGCGGGCTTCCTCGTAGCGTCCCTGACGGAGGCGCTCGTGGTAGAGCTCGTAGGCCGCCGTGCGGTGCCCCATGCGCGCCGCCTCGGCCAGGACGCGTTCGCCCTCCGCTCGCCGGTCGCTGAGCGAGAGCAGGACCGCCAGGCGGTAGCCCCCTTCGGCCAATCCCGCCGCGAAGGCCTCTCGCAGAGCCGCCTCGACCTGCGGACCGAAGTCTCGCTTGGCGACGCGCTCGACCGCCCAGTCCAGGCGCTCGACCACCGCGAGCGCCCGCTTCAGGCGCTTCGCCTGTCGGTCGGCCGGGTCGAGCTCGAGCGCCCGCGCCAGCTCCGCGCGCGCTTCCTCCGGGCGGCGCATCTCCAGGTAGACCAGGCCGCGGTTGGCGTGGATCCGCGCCCGCGGCGAGTGCTCGAGCGCGCGTCCGTAGTCGGCGACCGCCTCCTCGAAGCGGCGCGAGACGTAGTGGGTCCGGGCCCGGTAGCAGTAGGCCAGTGCCTGCTTCGGCTGCAGCTCGAGCGAGCGGCGGTAGTCGCGCAGCTCGCCCTCGAGGTCGGCCTGCTTGCCTCGCATGTAGCCGCGGTTGGCGTGGATCCAGGCGGCCAGAGTCGGCTGCGGAGAGAGCGCCAAGGCGCGGGCGAAGGCGGCTTCGGCTTCGGGCCAGCGGTTCATGAGGAACAGGGCGTTCCCCTGCATGAAGCTGAGCTGGGCAGCGGGCCCCTTGTCGATCTCCCGCTCGATCAGACGCAAGGCGTCGGGTGCGCGACCTTCCTCGAGCAGCGCCGCAGACTCCCGGACTGCCCGCGCCAGGCGCGGCGAGTCGGTCCTGAGCGCCTCCTCGGCCGCCTCGGAGGTGGTCGCTTCTCCAGCGTCCCCCAGGACGAGCTGCGCCCAGCCGGCGGTGGTCGGCCTGGAGGTCCCAGAGGGAGCCGGAGCAGGGGGCGTGGACGCAGCAGAGGCGGCCGGCGACGGGTCTGCGACCACGTGGCTCCCCTCGCTCCTCGCGACGAGGGCGCTGGCCCCGCCGACTGCGAAGGCCAGCGCGAGGGCCAGCCCGCCGACGACGACCGGCGGGGGGCCTGCTCGCCTTCGCGGCGCGACCCGTCGTTCCTCCGACCACGCCCGCAGCTCGCGCTGCAGGGCGCGGATGCTGGCGGGGCGCTCCGCCGGGCTCTTGGCGAGGCAGCGCATGATCAGCCCCTCCAGGTCGGGGTCGATCGCCGGGACCAGGGTCGAGGGGAGGCGCGGCACGCTCTCCAGCACGTTCCGCAGCGCGTCGAGCACGGTCGCGCCGGGGCACGGGGGCGCGCCCGTGACGAGCGCGTAGAGCAGGGCGCCCAGCCCGTAGACGTCGACGCTCGGGCCAGGGCTCTCGCCGCTCCCGCACTGCTCGGGCGCCAGGAACCCCGGCGAGCCGACGATCTCGCCGGTCTGCGTCAGGCCCTGGCTGCGGTCGAGCCGCCGCGCCAGGCCGAAGTCGGTCAGGAGGGGCTTGGCGTCCCGGTAGCGCAGGAGCACGTTGGCCGGCTTGAGGTCCCGGTGGAGGACGCCCCGCTCGTGGGCGTGGGCCAGGGCGTCGGCGACGGGCTCGACGAGCTCGACCGCCTCGAGCCCGCTCAAGGGCCCCCGCTCGAGCAGGCGATCGAGGGACTCGCCCTCGACCAGCTCCATGGCCAGCCAGGGCAGGGGGCCCTCGCGACCCCAGTCCAGGATCTGCACCACGTGGGGGTGGCGCAGGCTGCGCATGGCCTCGACCTCGCGCTGGAAGCGCGCGGCCCCGTCCGCGTCGAGGTGGTCGCCAGCGCTCAGGATCTTGATCGCGACCTCGGCTTCGCCCGCGTGACGCCGACCGGCGAAGACCTGGCCCATGCCGCCCTCGCCGAGGCGCCGCGTGATCCGATAGGGCCCGATCCGCTCACTCACCTCGGCCAGGCCTCGAGCCGCGCTCGCGCCTTGGCGTCGCCGGCGGCGGCCGCCTCCTCGTAGCGGCGCTTGGCGCGCTCCAGCAGCTCGGGGCGCTCGAACGCGAGCGCCTCCAGGCAGCGCGCGGTCAAGCGCGGGCTGTCTGGGCCCTCGCTCGCCTCGAAGGTCTTCAGGGCAGTCTCTAGCCGGGAGCGAGCCACGCGCTCGCCTAGCCGCAGGGCGCGCCCCAGCCACCCCACGCCCTCCTCGTGGAGGGGGGGGCCGTCCTGCGCGAGCAGGTAGTGGCCGTAGTTGAGCATGGCGCGCGGGGCGCCCCTCTGCGCTCCGCGCCGCAGCCACGCGGCAGCGCGAGCGTCCTGCAGATCGAGCAGGACCTCTCCCAGCAGGACCACGCCAGCGAGGTTGCCCTGGACCGCTGCGCGGTGGAAGAGGTCGCGCGCCCGCCGCTTGACGTCCTCGCCCCCGCCGCTGGCGAGGAGGTGTTTCCCCCTGCGGACGCAAGCACGCAGGTCGCCGAGCTCGATCGCCTCCTCGAGCAAGGCCGCGGCTTCTTCCACCGCGCAGCGGTCTTCGGCGCGCAGCGCGAGCGAGTAGCAAGCCCAGCCCGACTTGGCCTCCCGAGCCTCCTGCCAGAGCGCCATGGCCTCCTCGACCTCGCCGGCGGCGTGGAGGAGGTCGGCGCGCCAGGCCTTGGCGTCTGCGCTGCCAGCCTCTTCGGCTCGCTGGCGCCAGCGCTCGGCGTCCTCGCTGCGTCCGCCCCGCTGATAGAGCGTGGCCAGGCGCAGCATGGCGGGGACCGCGCCGGCTTCGGCTGCGCGGCGGTAGTAGTCCTCGGCCTTGCTCGCCTCGGGCTCGCCCCAGATCCCTCGCTCGTAGTTGATCCCGACGTCGAAGCAGGCGGCCAGGTGGCCCCCTTCGGCCGCTTCGAGGAGCAAGCGCTTGATCTCGTCCGTGGGGCCGCCGTTGCGCACCTTGGCCATGGCGAGCAGGTAGGTCGCGTCGAGGTCCCCGCACGCGAGCGCGCGCTCGAGCAGCCGCTCGGCCCGCCGCGAGTCGCCTCCCTTGTCGACGATCTGGCGCGCCTCCTCGAGCGCGCGGCGAGCCTGGGCCATGATCCGGGCCAGGTTCGCGCGCACCGACTCGCGCTCGGGCTGGAGCTCGAGCGCGGTCTCGAGGGCCTTCCGCGCGCCGACGAGGTCCCCCTGCTGCGCGAGCAGGGCCCCCTGGATCGAGAGCCCGTCGGCTGAGCGCGGCTCGAGGCGCAGCGACTCCTCGATATCGGCCAGCGCCCCCGCGCGGTCCAGCAGGGCGATCCGCGCGTCGGAGCGCATGCGGTAGCCCTCGGCGTTGGGCCAGCGCGCCAACACCTCGTCGAGGCGCCTCCGCTGCGCCGTTCGCTGGCCCCTGCGGGCGTCGATCAAGGCCAGGCGCATCTGGAGCTGGGCCCAGAGCTCTCGGTCTCGCGGGTCGACGTGCTTCAGCCCCTCCTCGTAGGCCTGCTGGGCGCGGAAGAAGTCGCCCTGCGTCGCGAGCAGGCCTCCGTAGTCGCCGTAGGCGCGAGCCGAGGGCGCCCGCTCCAGCACTCGCTCGACCCGGCGCAAGGCGTCCTGGGACTTGCCCGCGCGGTTCTCTTCGATCGCCCGCGTCAGCTCGGCGTCCGCGTCGAAGGGCTGGACGTCAGCGGGGGTGGGCTCGCCGGCGGGGGACCCCGTCGGTGAGGGCGCCGGGCTGCTCGCCTTCGCCTGCGCGGGCGGGCTCTCGCGCTGGAAGCGCTGCCCCGCCCAGCCTGTGAGCAGGGCCAGCGCGCACAGGCCGGCGCCGACCTTGAGCTCGGGCGACCAGGTCCCGCGCTTCTCCTCCGGGCGGAGTCCGATTCGCCAGGCGCGCAGCTCCCGCGCCAAGGTCCCGCCGTCGCGGTAGCGCTCGTGCGGGTCCTTGGCCAGGCAGCGCTCGACGATCTCCGCCAGGGCGGGGTCCACCGCCGGAGCGCGGGAGCGGAGAGGCGCGGCAGGCTCCTCGAGGACGCGCCGCAGCACGTCGAGCAGCGCGCCGCGGAAGGGCGGCTCGCCGCTCAGGCAGGTGTAGAGCAGGGCCCCGACCCCGTAGACGTCGGTGGCGGGCGAGTGCGGCAGGTCGCCGCCGCACTGCTCGGGCGCCAGGAA
>MDTG01303473.1_pt1 | contig 19645 bp, 20 predicted proteins | sample 811421 | NCBI WGS metagenome assembly MDTG01 (sample SAMN05326645, study PRJNA326480) | marine metagenome | isolation source: seawater | place: Pacific Ocean: South East | collected 2011
ATGAAGGTAAAATTAAATAATTTGGCTGGGTGGCAGAGTGGTCATGCAGCGGACTGCAAATCCGTGTACGCCGGTTCGATTCCGGCCTCAGCCTCCATACTCAAATGAAAGTAGGAATTGTAGGTTTTGGATTTGTTGGCCAAGCATTATTCAAGAGCTTAATAGATGTTGAAGATGTATTCAAAGTTGATCCTAAACTTGGTACAACCATTGAAGAATTAATTCAGTTCGAACCAAATATCGTTTTTTTAACACTCCCAACACCAATGAATAATGATGGCACTCAGAATATTTCAATAATAAAGGAAGTAATTGAAGAACTGAAAGTCATCGATAATAAGTCATTAATAGTTTTAAAAAGTACTGTCCTGCCAGATGCACTTTTAGATTTAAATAGTAAGATAGAAAATTTTATATTTAATCCTGAATTTTTGAGAGAAAAAACTGCTGAAAATGATTTTATCAATGGAGAGTTAATAGTTTTTGGTGGCACCAAAGAAAATTGTTTAGGATTGTCTGAATTTTATAAAAAACATACAAAGTGTGTAGAGAAAAATCACATTTTAACTGATCTCGTCTCAGCTTCATTGGTGAAATATACCATTAACTCATTTTTAGCTAGTAAGGTTATCTTTTTTAATCAAATCAAAGATATATTTGATCAAGCTAATGCAGAAGAATCTTGGGAAGAATTCACAAAGATGGTTTCAAAAGATAACAGAATAGGCAATAGCCACATGAGTGTTCCAGGTCATGATGGAAGAAGAGGTTTTGGTGGAGCGTGTTTTCCCAAAGACACAAATGCCTTCTCTCATTTTGCGTCTCAAATAAATGCCCCATTTAGTTCTTTAAAAAATACAATAAGAATTAATAATAATCTTAGAACGATATATAATGAGCCGACCGATAGGGAAAAAGAGCAAAATATCTCTTTTGAAGATAATGAGGATTAAAAAATATGCCCAGGTGGTGGAATTGGTAGACACAAGGGATTTAAAATCCCTCGAAGGCAACTTCGTGCCGGTTCAAGTCCGGCTCTGGGCACCAAAACAGCTATGAAAGAACAATACAAAGAATATATTTTTGATATAACTGAGCTACTATCTTTTTTGTTTAAAAATAAATTTAAGATAATCATTATTTCTTTTTTATTTGCATCTTTTGGCTTGGTATATTCCTATACATTAACCGAGAGATATACATCATCAACTCTACTTAAAGTTGATTCTTCTTCTGACTCAACAAGCTTATCTGTTCTTAATTCAGTTGCATCAAACTTTGGAGGCTTAGGACTTGGAAATTTTAGTGGTGAATCCTCAAAAGCTGACTATGCTATTGCGTTTATTTTATCCAATGACTTTCTAAGAGTTTTTGTTGAGAACGACTCATTTAAAGAAAATATTCTTGCTGCAAAATCTTTCAATAAAGATTCAAAAGTTCTCAATTATGATCAAGAAATATTTAGCACAAAAGATAAAACATTTGTTGGTGAATTTTCTGATGAGGAGCATTTATTTGATGAGATAAAAACAGTAGTTAACAGAGATCTAAGTGTTACAAAAAATAATAAAAATCAGTTTATCGAAATTAAATATACACATGTCTCACCAGAATTTGCTAAAGAGTTTTTAGATAAGCTGATAAAAGATGTCAATGAACTAAATAGAATAAAAGAATTAAATAGATCAAATAAAGCAGTGGATTACTTAGTAGATCTAAGAACTAAAACTAACAATAATGAAATAAATGATTCTATAAGTAAATTAACAGAATCAGAGTTAAAAAAACAAATGGTTGCGAATATAAGTGAATATTTTTTAATTGAACCAATAGATAATCCATCAAAGCCATATAAAAAATCTTTCCCGAGAAAGCTTTTTATTACGAGTGTTTTCCTATTTTTGGGTATTTTGATGAGTATTTTTTATTTTTCTGTTAGATTTTTCAAAGAGGATTACGAAAGTTGAAGGCAGTAATTCTTGCAGGTGGTTTGGGAACCAGAATTTCTGAAGAAACTTATACAAAACCCAAACCTATGGTTGAAATAGGCGGAATGCCTATTTTGTGGCATATTTTAAAAATATATTCATCTCATGGCATAAACGAATTTATCATCTGTTGTGGCTACAAGGGTTATGTTATTAAAGAATACTTTGCTAATTACTTTTTACACATGTCGGATGTCACATTTGATATTCATAATAATTCCATGGATGTTCATAACAAAAAAGGTGAACATTGGAAAGTAACATTAGTAGATACAGGTGATGATACTCTCACAGGGGGAAGACTCTTAAGGGTTAAAGATTTCTTAAAGGATGAGGATGCTTTTTGCTTTACATATGGCGATGGGTTGGCAGATATTAATATAAGCGACCTTATATCATTTCATAAAAATCATAATAAATTAGCAACAATATCTGCAGTAATCCCTCCAGGCAGATACGGTGCCCTAGAAATGGATGGAACCAGTGTTAAAGGCTTTATAGAAAAACCACCAGGAGATGGAGGTCTCATTAATGGAGGTTTTTTTGTTTTATCACCTCGATGCTTAGAATACATTGATGGCGATAATTCATCTTGGGAAGGTGAACCTCTTACAAGAATTGCCAATGACAAACAATTGGAGGGCTTTATTCATCAGGGATTTTGGCAGCCTATGGATACATTAAGAGAAAAAAATATGCTTGAGGATATGTGGAAGTCTGGAAAACCACCTTGGAAGGTCTGGTAACAGCAAGGTGCAATCTTTTTGGAAAGACAAAAAAGTTCTTATAACTGGTCATACTGGCTTCAAGGGCGCCTGGCTATCATATTTACTCCTTAAACTTGGCTCAAACGTCTCCGGAATTAGTCTAAATCCAACTCTGCCATTAAGTTTATATGATAGCCTAAACTTATCTCAACAACTTGAAAGTCATATCAATGATATTCGTGATTATGATTCAACGAAAAAAATTATTGAAAAATTTTCTCCTGACATTCTTTTTCATCTGGCAGCTCAACCATTGGTAATTGAAGGATATAAGAAGCCACTCGAAACTTTTTCCTCAAATGTTATGGGCACTGCAAATATTCTTAATTCTCTTCGTCATGTCGAGTCTTGTCAGTCTGCAATATTCATAACAACTGATAAAGTCTATATGGATCAGCCAGGAGAAAGATTTTATAATGAGGATGATCGCCTTGGAGGCAAAGATCCATATAGTGCAAGTAAAGCAGCATCTGAAATTGTAATCGATAGCTTTAAAGCATCCTATTTTAAGGATAGAGAAATTTCAATTTCGACGGCGAGGGCGGGTAATGTTATAGGAGGTGGTGACTGGTCAGAAAATAGGATAATTCCTGATGCTGTCAAAAAATGGGTAAATGATGAGTCGCTTGAAATACGGAATCCAAATGCTGTCAGGCCATGGCAGCATGTTTTAGAGCCAATAACTGGTTATATGAAACTTGTTGAGAAAAGTCTAGAAGATAGTTCTTTGTGTGGACCATATAATTTTGGTCCAGATAGAAAGGATGCATTTAGCGTTGAAGAACTTATTACTGAAATAAAACCTTTTTTTAATAATAGTAAAGTTCACTATCTGCAAAACTTAAGTGATAAATATACTGAGTCAGATTGGTTAGCGCTGGATAATAGTAAAATGAAAAAGCTTCTTAAAATTAAACCTAAATGGCAATTTAAAAAGGCAATTGAAAAAACAGGGAAATGGTATTCTTATTTCTATTCAGGAAATAATGCAAAAGATCTATGCGAAAAAGATATTAATGAATTTTTTGATTTATAACTGATGTTTAGATCAAAGAAATGTAATGACTTTTCTGGCCTAAAGGTGATTTCTAGAGATATTCATCTAGATAATCGTGGGTATTTTTTAAAGATATTTGATCAGGCTGAACTTAAAAAGTTTGGTTGGAAGGGTAGCATCAAACAAATTAACTTAAGTGAAACATATGAAAGGGGTTCTGTTAGAGGGATGCATATGCAACTTTATCCATTTTCTGAATTTAAGCTCATCACCTGTATTCGTGGTTCAGTCTTCGATGTTGTGTTAGATTTAAGAAAAAATTCAAAAAGCTTTCTAAAATACTATTCAATTGAATTAAATCAAGAAGACAATAAATCATTACTTGTTCCTCCAGGCTTCGCGCACGGCTTTCAAGCTCTTGAAGATAAATCTCAGCTTATTTATGCTCATTCAAAGGAGTATAAAAAAGATTTTGAATCTGGCTGTAATCTAAATGACCCAGCAATCAATATTAGGTGGCCATTAAAGTTAAGAAATTTATCAGAAAAAGACATACAATTACCTCTTGTTAAGGACATAAAATTTTGAATCTTAAAGCAAAAAAAAACTGTTGCAGGAACTGCAGCTCAGAACTGAATGATGTTTTTGTAGACTTAGGGCACTCACCTATTTCAAATGATTATATGGAGGACCTGGATGCTCCTGAAATCTTTTATCCGCTCAAGGTTTATGTCTGCAATAAATGTTGGCTGGTCCAAACACAGGATTTTAAATTAGCTAATGAGATATTTAGAGAGGACTATGCATACCAATCTAGTACCTCAATTTCATGGTTGAAACATTGTAAAGACTATGTAGACAAGATTATTTTAGAACGTGATATTACTAGTAAAAGTTTTGTTGTTGAAGTTGCTTCAAACGATGGTTATCTTCTTGAAAATTTCCATAAAAAGAAGATCAGATGCTTGGGGATAGAACCTACAAAAAGCACCGCGAAGCTTGCCATTAAAAAAGGAATTAATACGGAAATTGCCTTTTTTGGCTATCATAAATCAAAAGAGATTGTAGAAACTCATGGGAAAGCCGATTTGCTTATTGGGAATAATGTTTTTGCTCACGTTCCAGATATAAATGACTTTACAAAAGGGATGAAAAATCTTCTCTCAAAAGATGGAATAATTACTTTAGAGTTTCCAAGCCTCCTTTCACTTATTGATGGAAAGAAATTCGATACAATTTATCATGAACATTTTTCATATTTATCTGCTCTCAGTGTTTCAAATATTTTTAGAAAACATGGCCTTAAAGTCTTTAAGATAGAGAATTTAAGTACTCATGGAGGTAGTCTAAGAGTTTATGGGTGTCATACAAAAAATAAAATTAAGTTGGATAAATCAGTTAATGAACAACTTTTAAATGAAAAAAAAAGAAATCTGCATAGCTTAGAGGGCTATAGAAATTTTCAGCTACATTGTGAAAAAATAAAAAATAAATTTTTAAAATTCCTTTTAAATGCTAGGAAGAATAAAGAAAAAGTTATAGGTTTTGGCGCAGCAGCTAAAGGAAACACACTGCTTAACTTTGCTGGTGTAAAAAGTGATTTAATTTCTCATGTAGTTGATAATGCCTCTTTTAAACAAGGAAAATTTCTACCAGGAAGTCATCTAGAAATCTTAGATCCGAAGAAAAAAAATAATCTTTCATGTGACATAATAATTATATTTCCCTGGAATATTGCACCTGAAATTGTTGAATATCTAAGAAGCGAGGTTGATATCAAATCAAAAATATTTACTTTCATACCAGAAATAAAGCAATGGTAGACCAAAAAATATTATATACAAAACCCTCTATAACAAATCTTGAGAAAGAGTATGCAGCTGATGCTGCAGCAAATGGGTGGGGCGAACGTTGTTATGAATATATCACCAAATTTGAGAATTTATTCTCGAAACACATTGGAGTTAAATATGCTATAGCTACATCCTCATGTACTGGAGCCTACCATATGGGCCTGCACGCTCTCGATATAGGAAAGGGAGATGAAGTGATTCTTGCGGATATTAATTGGATTGCAACTTTGTCTCCTATTATTCATTTGGGAGCTAAGCCAATTCTCGTAGATATTAATCCAAACTCGTGGTGTATTGATCCAAAGGAAGTTATAAAAAATATTACTCCTAACACTAAAGCAATTATAGCAACTCATATTTATGGCAATTTATGTGAAATGAATGAATTGATTAATATATCAAGAGAAAAAGGAATAATTATTATTGAAGATTCTGCAGAGGCAATTGGCTCTGTTTATCAAGGAAAAAAAGCAGGAAGTATGGGATTGTTTTCAACTTTTTCTTTTCACGGTACTAAAACCCTAACAACTGGCGAAGGAGGCATGTTTCTCACAAATGACTCGGATTTATATCAGAAAGTAGTTACTTTAAGCAATCATGGTAGATCTCCAAAATCTAAAAAACAATTTTGGCCAGAAATTTATGGTTACAAATATAAGATGTCAAATATTCAGGCAGCCATTGGAGTTGCTCAACTTCAGAGGATAGATGAGCTTATTAAAAAAAAGAGATATATCTTGAATTTCTATAAAGATTGTATAGAAGAAATTGATGGAGTCTCAATTAATAAAGAAGATCCAGGAAACATAAATGGTTGTTGGATGCCAAATATTGTCTTCGAAAAAGAAACTGGAGTAACAAGAGAAGTTGCGTTTGAAAAGTTTCAAAAAAATAATATTGATGCAAGAGTCTTTTTCTGGCCTCTTTCATCATTACCAATGATGTCAAAAGATATTGCTGGAAATATCAATCCTAATTCTTATGACATCGCAGAAAGAAGTATAAATTTACCTTCATATAATGACATAACTGATTTTCAACTGGAAAAAGTTTTGGATATAATTAAGAAGATTCTTAAAAAATAATAATAACATGAGATTAAAACAGTTCTGTGAGCATCCTCTTCACTTAGATGAAATCCTTTCATCTAAAAATGCTATTTTTGAACTAAAGCAGTCGCTAGAAGCTGGCTATGCTTTTAAAATTAATCATAGTATTGATCTAGACCTATTAAAGAAATATAGGGAATACTTTCTCAAAAATATTGATGAAAATTCGGAAGGATATACTCCGAGAACGCCAGGTTGTAAAAACTATATTCAGGTTCATCCAGATCATCCAAATCAAGTTGTTCCGGCATTTTTTATATCCTTTAGTATATTCCCATGGAATAGAGAATCAAAAGACTTATTTGATGAACTTGCAAAACTTTTCATTCTTAGAAACAGATTAGCGTCCCTTCCTGATGATATGTATTTCATTAAAGAAGATAAAAATTTAACTGCAAGAATCGCTATGCAGTTCTATCCATCAGGAAAAGGTTATATGAATGCTCACTCTGATCCAAAAAATATTCATCAATTTGCGATTCCTACTTTAACACTGTCTAAAATAAATTCTGATTTTAATAGCGGAGGTTTTTTTATCGTAAATGAAGACGAAGAAAAAGAATTAATGGATAAGCGTCTCAATTTTGGTGATCTCTCTTTATTTCATACATCAATTCCTCATGGAGTGGAGACTATTGATCAAAATGATCCAAGCCCCAAAAGAGGAAGACTCATGGCAATTGCTGCAGTAAATCCTTTTAGTGGCGTGGATGGCTTTCAAGCAAAAAATGCCTGATAAATTAGAAATCTTTGATGCAAATATGCACGCCACGGTTGATGGGTCTTTTAAAGACTATAAGGAGAATATGCCTTCAACAATTTCTAATTATAAAAATAACTTTCCTGAGGAGTTTAAGTTAGAAGGCTTCTTGCATGTGGGCCTTCCAAATATAGGTAAATATTCTCACAAAGCATTTCAAAAAATATCAATTCCAGAAAATTCATATAGATTTTTAGCAGTTGATAAAGATGGAGAATATATAAATTTTTTAGATAATGCTGAAAACATTGGTGTCAAATTACATCCAAGACTTATCGGACTTAAAGATTTTAATAAAATAGCCTATCAAGCTATTAATAATTGCAAAGTAAAAAGAAAGATATTTGGTATTTGTTCATACTTTGGTGACAAAAAAATTTCAATTGATAGACTTTTAGAGTTTTGCAAAATAATTGAATACGCCATCGTTAATGATGTGAAAATTATCCTCTTTCATGGTGGTGGTTTAAATTTCGAAGATTTATTTGAAATTTATCAAAATAATAATAATGTTTTTTTTGATACGTCTTTTTCTATTTTGAGATATAAAGATTATGGATTTGTTAAAACCATTTCAAGTGCATTAAGCCTTGATTATAGAAATATTGGATTTGGCTCAGATTTTCCTGATTTTTCGATATCTGATCATATCAATGTTATTTCAGAATTAAGGAAAAATTTAGACATAGAAGTCTTAAGAAGATTTCTTAAAGTAAATACAAAGAGTTTTTTATGCCAAAGCTAGATGAGCTCGAGAATATGCTTAAAGAATATTCAGAGTGGTTTTCAAGATTTGGAGACTCTTATGAATCGGTTGGATGGAATAAGCCAAAACATAATATTAGATTTAAAGAACTTATTCAGCCTTGGGCTAGTTATATTTCTGATCCCAATGAAAAACTTATTTCAATACTTGATTTAGGGTGTGGTCTTGGTCATTTAAAAGAATATCTAGATACAGAATTTAACAATTTTGATTATTCAGGACTAGATTTAAATAGGGAATTTATTAATCAATGTATTATTAAGTTCCCTGACTCAAAATTTATCTGCTCCGAAGCGAGTAATATAGAAGGAGAATATGATTTAGTTTTGTCATCAGGGCTATTCAATCGAAAGTTTGAAGATTCATCTAAATTCCTTAAAGAAACAATATTGACATCACTTAATTCAGCAAGACTGGGGGTAAGCTTTAACATTCTCTCCTTTTCAGCTTTAGAGAAAAATGAAAAGAATTTTTATTGTCATTTAAAAGATATTGAGGAAATAGTTCAAGATCGAACAATTTGTTCAGGCTTTAAAATTGATGGTTCATCAATACCAGGTGAATTAACAGTAACTATTTTTAAGGATAGGTAGATGGATGCCATAGTTTTTCTTGGCCTTGGCAAGAATCAATTAGACTTCCTTGATTATGCATCGAAAAATTATTCGATAATTGGATTTGATCAAAAAACTGAACCAGACGGAAAAGATTATTGCAGTTATTTTTATCAAATTAGTATACTCAAGAAAGAGGAGATACTTGAACAAGTCACAAGACTTAAAAATATAAGAATAAAAGGAGTTATTTCTGAACAAACTGATAATGGAATTGAAACATTAGCCTTTTTAAATTCAAAACTTAATCTTCACGGACCTAAGATAAGAACTGTTCGAAGAATCAGAGATAAATATAATCAGAGACTCTTCGCAAAAGAAAACGATATCAATCAACCAGAATTCTTCTTGCTGAAAGACTTTAAAAATTTATTGAAAAAAAAAGATATTAAAAGCCAAGAGTTTTTAATTAAACCCAGGATAGGCCAATCAAGTGTTGGAATCAAAAACCTAAAAAATTCTTTTGGTAGCAATAGCAAGCTTAGTGATATTTCTAATCTTAAAAATTGGGACCAATTTCTTATTGAATCAAAATGCAAAGGAGAAGATATTTCCGTTGATGGATTTGTAAAAAATAAAGATATTTTCTTAACAGTTATTTGTAAAAAAAAGAAATACAAAACGAATGAATTCGTAGATCAAATACTCTACGGAGAGGCTTTTAAAAAAAACAAAGAAAGGAAAATATATAAATATATTATAAAAATTGTGAGAGACTTTAGACTAAATAATTGCTTCTTTCATATAGAAATAAAAAAAAGAAATAAAGATTTATTCCTTATTGAGCTAACATGCAGAGGCGGGGGATCGGGACTATCATCAAAAATGGCAAGCTCATTATATGAAGAATCCCTAAGTAAAATTAGATTCTCATTATTTTATAAAGATACAAAAATTACCCTTAATATGAAAGAAAATGTTTTAGCCTGCATGGTTTTCTTTAGTTCAAAAGAATATTCAAAAAGATATCTAAATAATATTAAAAGTAAGTCAATTGAATTCTTCTATGATGTTAATAAAGAATGCAGAAATGAGATGATTAGTGACGGAACAAAAAGACCAGAAAAAATAATATTCAGTTATAATTCTGATTATCATGGTGAGATAAAAAAATTAGTAGAAAAAATAATATGAATATTCTTAAAAGTTTCTCAAAAAGACATAATGATATTGGTCCTGCAAGCTCAATTCAGCAGAATGAGCTTGTTTATGATCAGGTTGACAAAGGTCTTAATCCAATAATCTTATCTTATGGTGAAGCACCTTTCGAGGTTGATGCAATTGATTTTTCAAATATAGATCATGCAAGGGGTTCTCATTACTCTCAAGGAATTGGTATTAAAGAATTTAGAGAAGAAATTGCTGGTTATCTTAAAAAATTTCATAATGTTGACTGCAACTCTGAAAAAAATGTTTTAGTTTCTGCTGGAAGCAAGATTATAAGTTTTTATTGTGCACAACTTTTTTTAAATAAAGGAGATGTAATGCTCTTGCATGAACCTTCTTGGGTAAGTTACCAAGAGCATGCTAGCTTCTCTCAAGCAGATGTCGAGTTTATTCCCTATGATCAAGATATTGGAGAAGCTAGAAAATACTTTGAAAAAAATCCAAGAATTCGAATCATTGTTTTAAATAATCCTAATAATCCTAGAGGGTATATTTACAGTGAAAGTCAGTTAAGAAAACTGGCTAAAGACTGTATGGAATGTAACGTAATACTTATTGTCGATGAAAGCTACAGCGATTTTTGTGGTGAAAAGGGTTTTTTTTCAGCTGGCTGTCTTGTGAACGAATTTAATAATGTTGTTTCAATGAATTCAATATCTAAAAATTTCGGTCTTTCTGGTTGGCGATTAGGTTATGCAATTGCATCAGAGGAGATTATTAATGGTTTAAATAAGTTTAATCAACATCTAATGACATGTGCACCAACAGTGCTTCAATTAGCACTTGTTGAAAAAGGCCTGATTAATTTGAGATATGAATTAGATCCCTTTTTAGCTGATTTAAATAAAAAAAGAGAAAAAGTGGCATCATTACTTACAAAACATGGCTTCGATTTCCTTGATGGGAGCGCAACTTTTTATTTTTTCATAGACGTAGGTAAATTTAATGTTAATACCAAAGATTTTGTAATTAAGCTATTAAAAAATAGGCATGTATCAATAATACCTGGTGGGGCATATGGTGCCTCAACACAAGGATTTTTGAGACTTTCTTTTGGAGTTGAGTCGCTTGAAAGGATTGAAGCTGGTTTGAAGATTCTTAAGGAGGAGCTTGAAAATGAACGATCGTGATTTCAGAAATCAAAGAAAAGAAAATATTGAAAAAATGTCGAATGATATTGAGCTAAAAGAACTTTCAAGAGAATGGTGCAAAAAAAGTGGAAAGTATAACTTTACCTATAATTTTGATTGGCTTGGAGTGCCAATTATCCAATTTCCGAATGATATGATTGCTGTCCAAGAGCTTATATTTAGTCAGAAGCCCGATTTAATTATTGAGACTGGTGTTGCTAGGGGTGGATCAATAATATACAGCGCAAGCCTTTTAGCTCTATTAGATTTAAGAGATGCATTAAAAAATAAAAATAATTTTAAAGTGAGTAGAAAAGTCATTGGCATTGATATAGATATCAGAAAGCATACGCATGATCTAATAAATAAAGAAGCATTAAACAGCTACATAAATTTAGTAGAGGGCTCAAGTGTAGAGAGCTCTACATTTGAAAAAGTTACTGAACTCTCCAAAGATTTTTCAAATGTAATGGTTTTGTTAGACTCCAATCATACTCATGAACACGTTCTAAAAGAATTGAATTTATACTCAAAATTAGTAACAAAAAATGGATACCTTGTCGTCTATGATACAAGTATTGAGTATGATGACGATATTTGGGAAATAGGCTCTGAGTTAAATCCAAACAATAGAACTTGGGGTCCTGGTAATAGTCCTCTATCAGCTCTTAATGAATTTTTATCAAACGAAGGTTCTGAAAGATTCCAAAGAATTAAACATAGTTCTGATAAGCTTCAAATCTCTGTATGTCCTGAAGGTTTCATAAAAAAAATATAAAAGAGTTTATCTTTGTTATCTAAGCCAAAAAATTTATCCTCTAATATAGTTGGCCAGACAATTGTAACAATATGTAATCTCATTTTTCTTCCTATCTACGTTTCTGAGCTTGGTATAGATGGCTATGCATTCTTTGGTCTATATACAGTGTTTTTATCATGGTTGATATTGTTAGATGGAGGTTTAACTCCTACAATAATTCGACAATTAGCCAAACACTCCTCAAGCAAAGATATACCCAGCGATATAAGGAGTATTTTTAAGACAATAGAGTTTATTTTTCTCATTTTGTGCTTAGTTATTTTTATAATATTTCTTATTTTTGGGGCAAATATTGCCGACATTTGGCTAAATACATCTGATAACCTAAAAGACAGAGAAGGATTGCTTTTGTTTTCAGTAGCTGTTTTGTCATGCTTTGGCTTGTTAGAGAGTCTTTATAGAGGTGCTTTACTAGGGTTGCAAAATCATTTGATTATGAATGTCATCATTAGTTTTGGAGCTATCTTTAAGTCTTTGGGATCAGTAATACTCATAACAACCTTTGACTATGATATTGAGTATTTTTTATATTGGCATATTTCAATTTCCCTGATTTATGTCAGCATAATGAAGTATTTCGTTTATAAAAGATTCTCTTTTTCAAAAACTAGATCCATTATATCTATAGCAAAACTTAGACCCATCGCATCCTTTGCAAGCGCGATGTTTGTAATTCTTTTTTTAGGGACAGTATTAACTCAATTAGACAAAATCATTCTTGGTAAAATGCTTAATTTATCTGATCTTGGATTTTATATTTTTGCATACACATGTATTGGCATAATAACAAAGTTAGCAAGTCCAATAAGCACAACATATTATCCTCAATTATGTGAGCTTTATAATTCAAATGATCTTGAGAAGATGAGGAAAATTTTTTTTGAGGCATCTCAACTTACTGTCTTATTTACAATAGGTATTTGCTTTACACTATTAGTAGCATCATATAATCTTATTTGGGCTTGGTCAGGCAGTCACGAATTAGCAATTGAGGTTAGCAAAATTATCTCGATTTTATCTTTTGGATCTTTTATCAATGTTATTTGTTGGATGCCTTACTATCTTCAACTTTCATTTGGAATAACTAAAATCGCAATTAGAAGTAATTTGATCGCAGTTATCATAATCATTCCGTTATTAATTATTTTAATAAAAAACTTTGGCACATTGGGTGCAGCAGCATGTTGGCCATTAACTAACTTAATTTTTTTATATTTCTCAGCAAATTTAAGCATAAAAAAGATATTTCCACGTGATAGAGTTAAATGGTTTTTAGAGATAATTATTTATCCAATATTTTCTATGTTTTTATTAGGATTTTTAATTGATACTTTTGATTTTTACCCAGAAACAATTTTTAATTCCATTATTTTCTGCATAATATGTTTTATGTCGTCCTCAATATTAGCCTTAACCTATTTAAAAAGAACTTGGAAATTCATTCCAATCTTAAGAAATCAAAAATAAAATATATTATGAAAAGCAAATGGGAAAATGTTGCAAGCAAGCTTTCAATTATTGTTCCGGTTTTCAACTCAAAGAATACAATTTCAAAATGCATTGATTATTTAGTACCCCTTGCAGACAAAGGCATAGAGATATTAATATCTGATAATAATTCAACAGATGGGACTAAAGAGATTTTAGAGCGTTATAGTGAACATCCAAAAATAAAAATATTTTATCAAGAAAAAAATATTGGAGCCCTTAGCATTTATTCAATTGCAGAAAAAGTTAAAACAAAATATCTTCTTCCGATTGGATCAGATGATTACTTAATTGATACTACCAACCTACCTAATACAGTTGAGAGTTTGGACCAAGATGATTACTCAGTTGGTTGTAATTTCAAATCAAGTTTTATTTATGGATCAAAACTTGTCGAAGATAAAACAAATATTGAACTAAAAGGCGATTTAAGATCAAGATTTTGTAAATTCCTTCTTCACGTTGGCGCCAACTCAAGATACTATGGAATAATAAAAACTCAGATTTTCATAAATAATTATCCTAAGATTTCTTATTTTGGTGATGATGTTGCACTTTCAGCAAAGATCCTTTCATTTGGGAATTGGTTATATGATGAAAAAATCATTCTTCACAGAGAGAGAGGGTTATCAAGTAATCCTCATAAGCTTAAAGAAGTGCTTGGATACAAGCTTATTCCACCGATGAGATTCGCAAGAGAAATAGTTGAATACTCCTCTTCAAAGTGGAGTATTACTTTTTGGCTATGTTTTTTTATATATATTACTAAGATTTTAATTGGACCAATAAGACATTTCTGGACATCAAGAATCTATGAATGAAAGATTATCAATTGAGTTATCACTTGACTTGGAATCAATAGTCAAAAGTAAAAAAAGAATCGTAGCAGCAATGAATGCAACTTTTTTTAGCGAGGTTATAAATAAAATACCTGCTGAATTACTATCAAAAAAATTTATTTTCTGGCCCGATGGACTATTCGCATTTTTTGTTTCATGTAACTTTAAAAAGATTCCTGGAAGAAAATTACTAAAAAACGTTTTAGAAGTTTCTAAAAAATCAAATCAAAAGGTAATTTTCATTGGTGATAAATTTGATGACAAAATTGATTTATTGAAAGACATTAATTGGGAATTAAGAAATGTTTCTTATGGATCATCAGATGAAATATTTCAAGAAATTAATGAAAATCTTGAAGGTATTGTAATAATCAACATACCAAGCCCAAAGCAAGAGGAGCTTGCAGTTCTTTTAAGTGAAAAAAATCCAGAAACTCAATTCTTTTGCACAGGAGGCGCATTAAATATGCTTCTAGGCGAGGAAAAGATTGTCCCAGAAATTATAAATAAGATTGGTCTTGAGTGGTTATGGAGACTCAGAAATGATACAAAAAGACGTATTAAAAGATTGATGACTATTTTGTTTTTTTTGCCAAGAGGAATCCAAAAGTTTGGAAAGATTTTCTATCATGAAAAATAAAAACAACTTTCCTATCCTTTCTGCAGTAATGCTATTTCCAATGGTAGTTTCCCCACTATTTTTTTTACTACTACAAAATATCATTACTCCACAATCAACTAGTTTAAGCATTCCTGCATGGCTTGAACCCGATGTTCTGTCATCAAATTATTTTTTAGCAGTTTTTGTAAGCATAATATTCTTATTGTTTTTTTCTTTTCATGAAAGATATATCAAAACACCTAAAAACTATTCAATTACCAATTTTTTAGCTGTTTTTTTAGGTTTTGGATTTTCTGCTCTTTTACTAGAAATAAATTTTAGAGATTTTGCGCAAGCCGTTGGCGGGAATATATTCTTTTCTTTTTTAAGTCTTTTCTTTCTTGCATGTCTTATTCCAATATATAGACCTAAAATATTTGGGTTACTGATCTGCTTTGCTGCTGGAATTTTTTTTGGATCATCTGGTTCAAAAGCAAGCTTATTTTCGATTATATTATTATGGATAATTTGCTCAGGAAAAAATAGCCTAAGATATTTTCTAATGATTATGCTTGGGATTTTGGCACTGAGCATAATTAACTTGGGCATCTTTTTGAGATATATGGACGTTGGTTTAAGTATGTTGAATTCAATGCAGATATGTCAATATTCTGAAAATTCACTAATTGAACTTTATTTTAATGCTCTTTATCAATACATATCTACCGGTTCAACATTTAATCCGACAATGGTATTTTATGATAATGTTGGTCTTTTGAGTGCTGGTTATAACATTACACCAACAGTTATTGGTGATGTCGTTTGCAGGCCAAACTTATCACCAATAGTTTTAATTATATTGCTTTTATATTTGCATCTATCATTGTCTCTTGGTTACATGCTTTTTAAAACAAGTCCTTGGGTTAATAATTTTCATTTGCTTGTTTTGTTGGGTATTATGTCTAGCTCAACATTTGATATTCTGAAATTTGAGGTTCTTTTTTGGACTATTGGATTAATTTATTTGATTATAAAGACCTATAATGACAAAAGAAATTACACTCCCATTTGAAAAATACTTTCAAATAAATAAAAACTTTTTTATGAGGTTTTATCTTTTCCTCAATAACGATAGATACCCTAGGATAGTGAGGTATTTCTTTCGTATCTTGTTCAATAGGATTGCTTTTAGTTTACTCAAAAATGATATTAAACTTGATGTAAAAGCTTCCTTTAAAAATAAATTCTTTAAAATAAGAAGTACAAATTCTCAGTTCCATTCAATTTACTTTCCTCAATACACTGATGGTTATGAAAGAGAAGTAACAGAAACAATTAATAAGTTGCTTCCAAATAATGGTACATTCATAGACATTGGATCAAATTGGGGTCATCATTCCATTTCAACAGCAATTTCTAAAAATGCAAAAGTCATAAGTTTTGAACCAAATCCTCTCGTTTTCAATGATTTAATTAGAATGGTCAGAGACTTAGGGTTGAAAAATATAGAATGCATCAATGTTGCTTTAGGAAATGAGAATAAAGACTTAGTCTTATCACAAGAAAATTTTGATAGCGGAACTGTTTCAATTGATTCTAACAATCGGTTTTTACGATTTCCCGAAAAGATTTTCCAAATAATAACATTCCAAAAGCCAATTAAATATCCTATCAAACAAAAAACACTTGATTCATTAATTGAAAATATAAATATTGATTTGATAAAGATAGATGTTGAGGGATTTGAGTTAAATTGCCTAACGGGAGGAGGAAACACTATAGACAAAAATTCTCCAGATATAATTATTGAGATTTTTGAAGAGACTTATTATGAATGTCAAAGATTCCTAGGCAAGTTTGGATATAAATTTTTTCAACTAAAAATAAACAACCATGGAAATCTTGTAATAATTCCAATTGTAAATCCACCAAAGGAAAGGCTAAATGCTCTGGCATCCAAAAAAGAACTGTTAGAACTAAAATTACTAATCAATGAGGAAAATTAAAAGGTCAGCTAATAGTGAATTATTTAATTAGATTTGGTTTTATTGGCGATATAATCACTGCTGTTGAAGCCTCAAAGTTATTAAATGCAAGATTGTTAGTAAGTGATTCAAAGCAATCTTTTTTCTTCAATAGAATAGAAGCAAACTACGTAAACACAATTAGATCAATTTCCAAACAAACATCATCCAAAATTTCATTATGTACCATTGAAAAAATCCAAAAAATAGTCTCTAAAGACAACAATGCAAGATTTTTTATGATGACACAAAGTTTAAACTTTAGAGATAAAATATTTGTAACTTTGTTAAGATTTTTTACTAAAGCAGATATAGAAATACTCAACGAAGGAACTCAAACTTTTTACGGTTCAATATTAAGAAATAATGAGCAATTTTTAAATCATTTAAAGAATATAAGAAATGACTCTTTAAATATTTCAATAGTTTGGGATGGAAAAGAATATCAAAAAAATCTTAATATTACCCAAATAGAAAGGATTCTTAACATTTTGCAAAATAAATTTGATATCTCATCAGTAAATATAATTGGAAAAAATAAGTTTGATCACAACATACCAAGCGTAAATAATTTGAGCGGTAAAACAAGTTTAGAAGAAGCGCTTTTGATTATTGATAAGTCAGATCTTGTCGTCTCAGTAGATACAGGACTTCTTCATTATGCTGCCTATAAAAGAAAGCCTATAATTGCGATAGTTCCTCATCGGCTTAGACTTGCAAATTGGTTTCCGTCTTCAGGTCCAACTGCTCTAATTTCAAATATAGATTCGAAAAATAAATATATTTCTGTGAAAAGTAAGAAAGGGTGTGAGCTTAATAAAGAAATTAATGATGTATCAGTGTCTAAAAACCTGGAAGACTTACTCAAAAGTGTCTAGTAAAAAATGATCTTATGCTGGGCAATTGAATTTGATAATCTTGGTGGAGAGGGAATCCTTGCTAGAAGTTTTATAATCAAATTATCCACAGTAACAAACAAGAAGATTTTTGTTATAACCCCAAGCAAGATTTTTTTAATAAAAAAATCGCGAGTTATAAGTTTAAAGAGGAAAAATAGATTAAATATTTCAATGCAAAGATCAAAGAACCTTTTTAAGCAAAGATTTTTATACCCTATTGAAGGCATCCTAATACTTTTGTTGAACAGAAGATTTGAAGATAGACTATATCTTAATTATCTCCCACTTTGGCAATTTCCAATTTTTTTAATGTCTGTGCTATGCAAATTTAAGCTTGGACCAATAGTCGGTGGTATTTTTAAAGAAAGCAAGTATAGAACTATATCAAGAAATTTTTTAAGAGTGCATCTCATGAAAGTATTCTATTTTATTTCGGTTTTAATAATAAAGATATTTAATATCAAGGTTATTGCAGCAAACTCATCAATAGATAAATTCCTAAAGGGTTTTAGTATATTTCCAGCTGTTTCTTCAATAAATCTTTTACCGTCACAAAATAATATTTTTGAAGAAGAAATTTTGAGGGATATAGACATTGTTTTTTATTACCGTAATCATGACTCCAAGTATCCAAATGAGACAAAAAAGATCTCAAAATACTTTTCTGATCTGGGTTATAAAGTTTTTATCTTTGGAGAAAAATTTGAATCAAAAAACATCAATCATTTAGGATATATAGATAGAAATGAACTTATAGATATATTCAGGAGATCAAAGGTATTTATCAATTTAGCGGATAATCCAGAAAATTTAACTGTTTTTGATGCAATTTCCCAAAATTGTTTTGTTGTGAACATCCTTGAAATGAAGCTTAAAAGTGATTTGATATATGTATGCAATAATATAGATGATTTTAAAGTTGTCGTTGAAGATATACTGAGTAAAAAAAACTATTCGTATCAAAATAATTCGTTACTATTTCGAAAAAAACAAAGACAAGTTGATCAAGATTTAGAAGATTTCTTTAAGAAGACCTTTACTTCTTAAAAAATGTGTAATTTTTTTAAAGTGATAAATGTTATAATTACATAAGAGGAATTTATGAAAAAAGTTTTAGTATGTGGAGCAGGTGGCTTTATTGGTTCACACTTAGTAAATGCTCTTAAATCAGAGGGATGCTGGGTTAGGGGTGCTGATTTAAAATTCCCTGAATTCTCTGAGACTCAAGCTGATGACTTTCTAATTGGAGATTTACGTAATCAAGATTTTGTATCCAGGGTCGTAGATTTAAAGTTTGATGAAGTTTACCAACTTGCGGCAGATATGGGAGGAGCAGGCTTTATTTTTACTGGTGAAAATGATGCTGATATTATGCATAACTCCGGCTTAATTAATTTGAATTTTTTAGATGCTTGCCACAAAAGAAATATAAAAAAAATTTTTTATTCTTCATCCGCATGTATTTATCCAGAGCATAATCAAACCGATTCAAAAAATCCCTTAACAGAAGAATCCTCTGCATATCCAGCTAATCCTGATTCAGACTATGGATGGGAAAAACTTTTTAGCGAAAGGCTCTATGAAGCATATGCAAGAAATTATAATATCGAATGCCATATAGCTAGATATCATAATATATTTGGTCCAGAAGGGACTTGGGATGGCGGAAGAGAGAAAGCTCCAGCAGCAATTTGTAGAAAGATTGCGTTTGCAAAATCTGATGACATAATTGATGTTTGGGGAAATGGAGAGCAAACTCGATCTTTTCTATATATAGATGAGTGTATTGAGGGAACACTTAAACTAATGAGATCAAATTTTTA
>MDTG01260421.1_pt1 | contig 19644 bp, 20 predicted proteins | sample 811421 | NCBI WGS metagenome assembly MDTG01 (sample SAMN05326645, study PRJNA326480) | marine metagenome | isolation source: seawater | place: Pacific Ocean: South East | collected 2011
CCTACTCCCATGCTTGGTTTGGCAATAAAATTTCGTGGATAACCTAAGTTTGCATTTCTTATTAAGTTGCTTCCACTGAGTCCATAATATGATGAAATTCTTGCAATATCATTTGAAAATGCAAAGTTCAAATCTCTATATGCATTGGAAGCTAATTTAATTATTTCTCCTTCCTCTAAACTATCCAGTTCTATAGTTGATTTAAACACTTTGGAGCAAAATTCTAAAGAATGTTGCTTACATTTTTTACTGAAACCTGACACAAGTTGAGGAACATTTTCTAACTCGTATAAAGCATTTCCTTCAATTATTCTTTCAGGTAAATAAGAAAAATAAAAATCTTCACCACATTTAAGTTGAGAATATTTCTCTAATATTTTGATAAAAATATTTCTACTAGTGCCAACTTGCACAGTACCCCTTAATATAACTAGATCATTTTTTTTTATTAATTTTCCTAAGCTTGAAGCAGTTTTAATTAAATTCTTATTTGAAATTAATCTATTATTTTTTATATCAGTACCTAGACATATAATGTAAATCTGAGATTGAAGATTTTTAATTTTATTTAAAAATAATAGACGTTTACTTTTAATGTTTCTTTGTAGTTCTTTTTCAAAATTTTTTTCGTAAAAATTGAGTTTATTTTTTTTAATGTTTTTTATCTTATCATTATCAATATCAAAACCATTTACATGGGAGAATTTTTTAAGAAGATGTACTGCAAAAGGAAGTCCAATGTGACCCAGGCCTATAACACTTATTCCTTTATAAAAAGAATTTGTTTCAATTTCTTCAATATTTTTAATTGCAATAATTTCTTTGTTGTTATTTAAAACAATTAATTCATTTATCTTTTTTAATTGTTTTTTTTTATATTTTCTATCTAAAAAAGTACGAATTTGATTATTTAAATATTTTTCATTGATCACTATTGGAGAATTATTCAAATATTTTTCAATTAAAACATTTCTTCCATGCTTTACTAATATTCTTCTTAAGTCACCTAAAGTAATAATACCTATGATCTTTTTCTTATGGACTTTAATTGCTAAATTTAAAAAATTTGGATTAATTTTTTTTTTCTCAAATAATAAAGCTAATTCTTTTGCTGTACAATTCTTCGAAATAATTATGTAATTAGTTTCTTTCATTTAAATTGGTATTTCCTCCCAATTATAAATTGGTTTTTTGTCCTTATTATCAAATGAAGCAAATCTACCTCTATAATAATCTCTGTTAAGTATTTCGTCATTAGTCAAATCTCTTTTTATTTTACCTGCCAGTGTTCTAAGATTTAATTTACACTCTTTCTCTAAATAATGTTTTTGATCACTTTTTGAAAATTTACTAAATTCAATTATTGACTTTATATCAGATGGTAAAATTGAAACAGGGCCATCTTTAGATGATTTTCTGTCTAAAATTCTGATATGTCTCTCTATTATAGTTCCCCCAAAATATATTGACGCTAATGAAGCATAATTTTTAGTTTTTTCATTAGACAAAGAATGATCAGAATACCCTACATTCATGGCATATTTCCTTAAAAACTTAATTCTTGATAAATTCAAACTTTTAAATGGTGTTGGATATTTTGTAACACAGTGAAGTAATGAAAAATTAGTTTTTTTATCCCTAAGTAATTGAGATGCTAATTTAATTTCATTATCATAAGTGGCTCCCGTAGAAACAATTATATTTTTAAATTTTCGTAATTCTCTTAAAAACTGAAAAGATGCACAATCATAACTTGCAACTTTAATGTAATTAAAGCCTAAATTATAAATATCATTAATATGTTCCCTTGCAAAACAGGTTATAGCTGGTTTGATTTTATTTTTTTCACATAATTTAACAAACTTTTCAAATTCTCGATAATTAAGTTCAAGTTTTTTGAGTCTTTTCTTTTCTAGTAAATATGGTCTACAAATAATTTTGTTATTGTTTTTTATTTTGTAGCCCTTTTCAAATTTTGGCCTAAATGTTAAATTTTTTGCGTATATATATTGTAGCTTTACAATCGTTGCTCCGTTTAGTGCACACTCATAAACCATTTTTTCAACATTTTTAAAATTACCATTATGGTTTTGGCAAAGTTCAGCTATGTAGGTAAACTTATTTTTCATTTTTTTTTGAGAATTTTTCATAAATACACATGTCTGTTTTATTCATAGACTCTTTAGTAAGGCCTTCTATATGAGGGTTAATTAACAGGTTGTCAAATTTAAATTTTAAAAATCTTCTGTTATGATTATCATTTTCTTCTGAAACTTCATTTATAGTATAATCATAATAAAGTTCGTTAATCTCTAAAGAAAACAAAGATTGATTTGGACAGATAATTTTCATTTTTTTATTTTATGTTTGAATAAGATGAGGTCGTCTATTGTGTCAATATTGATTGATTCAGCTCCCTCTAAAATCATCCCATAACACCTCTTACCCACTAATGATTTATATTTAAAAAAAGCCTCTCGTTTAATTAAATATATTGAACCAGATCTTATATATACTTTGGGCAAATCTTGTCTTGGTTTCATATTTTCTTTTTTTGTATTTAAATAATTTATGAGATAATTATTCTTAAATTTTTTCATCCTTAAAGGATGATAGGCATTTACATTTGTTACGGATACCAAGCTATCATATTTATTATTCTTCAGAATTTTAAATGATTTAGAAATCTTATTTATATCCCTTATAGGGCACGTTGGCTGCAAAAGTAAAATTCCTTCGTATCTATTTTTTGTTTCTTTTTCTTTTTTTTTGAGTTCATATTTGGCTACATCATAAGTTTTAGCCTTGTCATTTGATAACTTTTTTGGTCTTAATCCTCTAAATTGGAGATTATTAAATTTCAAAATTTTAATTATTTTTTTTGAGTCTGAGCTCACAACAATATCACAATATTTTTTCAATTTAATTGCTGTTTCAATAGAGTATTGGATCAAGGGTTTGTTGTTTACTTTTATAAAATTTTTATTTTTAATTGCTTTTGAACCTGCTCTAGCAGGTATTATGCATAAATATTTTTTAACCATTTAAAGCTGATCTCTCAAAAACAAATCTAAGTTTATTATTTGCCATATTTTAAAAGAATTATTTTTTTTTGTGTTGAAAAAATAGTTAATATAATTTTTTGTTTTTTTTTTGTCGAAATATCCATCAAATATTGGACTATTTTCTGAGAGTTTATTCAAATATTCATGCATTTCTCTTTTATACATCCACTCTGTTTGTGGACCATTAATATGTCTCTTTTTTTTTATATTGTATTTTTTAACTAAACTTCTTAATAAAATTTTATTGGTCTTTTTACTAATCAAATTATTTTGATTAAGATCAAAAGTTAGTTCTAATAATTCATGATCTAAAAATGGATATCTTAATTCAATCGAATTGTTCATGCTAAATCTATCAGAAAATCGAAAGTTTCTTGGTAATTTATTATAAATAATATCAAGATATCTTTGATTGCTAATATTATAAGTTGAAGGAATTTTAATTTTTACTTTTGAGTAATCATAAGTTTTTTTGATTAAATTATTATGCATCAAATCATAATCATCTGTGATTGTTCCATCTATATGGTGATTAAAATATGATTTATTAATATGAAAAAAATTTGTTTTCAAATTAACCATATATTTATTGTAACCTCCAAAAATTTCATCAGCACCATCAGCAGAATAAACAACTTTAAAATTTTTTTTTTTTGCAAATTTTAATAACTCTCCCATAAAATATATATTTGGTCCACCCCATGGACTTTCTTGTTGAGAGTTAATATTTTTTATATTTTTTAAAAAATCGCTTAGGATAAATTTAATTTTTTTATGATATATCTTTTTCATTTTTGATGTTTTTTGTATACTTGAAATTTCATCTTTTGAGTCCGAAACAAAACCATAGGTTAATAGCATTTTTAAATTCTTATCATAATCTAACAAAAAATCTGTTAATGCAAAAGAGTCAAGACCAGATGATAAGAATGAAGCTGATTTAACATTAGATCTAGAATAAATTTTTTTGATATCGTGCATTCTGTTAATAATTTTTTCTTTTACATTTTTTTGATCAGATTTTATTAAATTATTTTCTTTTTTTTGTATTATGTCAAAAAGAGACCAATATTTAGTTTTTGAAAATTTATTATCATCACTAAATTTATATATATAGCCTGGTTCTATTTGTTTAATATTTTTAAAAAATGTATTTGTTTTATTTTCATATAAAGAATAATTGATATAATCCGAAATAATTAAATTATTAGGTTTAAAAGAAATAAGTTTTCTCAGAGGAGTTATTTCTGACGATATATATAAATTTTTTTCTTTAATAGTATAATATAAAGGTTTTATGCCCAACCTATCTCTAATACAGAAAAGTTTTTTCTTATTTCCATCCCATAAAACAATAGAAAACATACCTGTCAATTTTGAAAAACATTTTTCCCCCCATTGTAAATATGCAGCTAAAATTACTTCTGTGTCACAACTGGTTTGAAAATTGAAATTTTTAAGTGAAATTTCTCTTTTTAACTCTAAAAAATTATAAATCATCCCATTAAATAATAGACTTATATTTTTATGCATGAATGGTTGATTGGCATCATCAGACAAATCAACTATTTTTAACCTGTTGTGACCAAATATTAAATTTTGATTTATTTTTTTTATAATTGTGTTGTCTGGACCTCTGTGTTCGAGACTTTTAACTAATTGTTTAATTTTTTTAAACTCTCCTGAATTTTTTCCAAAAATAACTGAAATACCACACATAATATTAATAAATTATGATTAAAAAAAACAATAAATCTAAAATAATTTTTTTAATACATTTTTTTATATTTACCTTCATCATAAATTAAACATAATTATAAACAAGATTGAATTTTAAAATATGAAAACTTTAAATCACAATCATTTGATAAAAAAAATATCTAGTGTATGTAATTTCAAAAAAACTGGATTACATGAACCAGTTTTTTCAAATGACGATATTAAATCAGTCAATAAAAGTTTATATAGTTCAATGGTATCATCATCAGCAGGGATGGTTCAAGTATTTGAAAAAAACATTAAAAGATATGTAAAATCCAATTACTGTATCGCCACTATAAATGGAACTGCTGCATTACATGTATCCTTGTTAATTGTGGGTGTAAAAAAAAATGATGAAGTTCTAGTTCCGCCTTTCAGTTTTGTATCTACTGCTAATAGTATTCTTTATTGTAATGCAATACCTCACTTCATTGATATTAATAAAAAAAATTTAGGAATAGATGTAGAAAAACTTGAATTATATTTAAAATCAATATGTAAAAAAAAAAATGGAATTTGTTATAATAAAAATACTGGTAATGTGATCAGAGCAATCATACCTGTCCACGTTTTTGGACATGCAGTAGAAATGAAAAAATTAATTAAGATATGTAAATATTTTAATATAAAAGTTGTAGAGGATGCAGCGGAGGCATTAGGGAGTTTTTACAAAAAAAAACATCTGGGTACTTTAGGTGATGTGGGGATAATAAGTTTTAATGGTAATAAAATAATTACAACAGGAGGTGGTGGAGCAATAATTACAAATAATAAGAAATTGGCAAAAAAAGCTAAACATTTAGTATCAAACTCAAAAAAAAATCATGCTTGGGAATATAACCATGATCAAATTGGCTATAATTATAGAATGCCGAGCCTAAATGCAGCTCTAGGATGTGCGCAATTAAAAAAGTTAAAACATTTTTTAAAACATAAAAGAAATATTTACAATAATTATAAATTAAAATTAAAAGAATTTGATGCTCATTTAACTTTAATGAAAGAACCAGATAAGTGTAAAAGTAATTATTGGTTAAATACTATAATCTTAAAAAAAAATAACACTAATTTAAGAAATAAAATTCTACTATCTGCACATAAAAAAAACATAAAGCTAAGACCAATATGGAATCCAATAAATACTTTTAAACAATTTAAAAAATGTCCTCAAATGAAATTAATAAATGTAAATAAATATAAAAATAGTATCATTAATTTACCAAGCGGATTAAATATTTTAAAATGAAAAAATTAAAAACGTTTATTATAGCAGAGGCTGGTGTTAATCATGATGGAAACATTCTTAAAGCTGAAAAAATGATTCGTATAGCATCTAAAATTGGTGCTGATGTAATCAAATTTCAAGCTTTTGATGTTAATGAAGTAATTTTAAAAAATACTCATAAAGCAAAATACCAACTACAGAATACAAAAAAAAATGAAGATCAATATGAAATGATTAAAAAGTTACAATTTTCAATCCAGGATTTTAAACGTCTAAAAAATATATGTAAAAAATATAAAATAGAGTTTATGTGTTCAGTATTCGATTTAAAAACATTTAACTTATTAAAAAAATTAAATTTAAAAAGATTTAAAATACCATCTGGCGAGATTAATAATTACCCTTTGCTAATTGAATTAGGTAAACTAAATAAAGAATTAATTCTTTCTACTGGAATATCTACGATAATTGAAATCAAAAATGCATTAAATTTATTGATAAAATCAGGTACACCTAAGAACAAAATCTCAATACTTCACTGTCATAGTGCATATCCTACAAAATTAAATGATGTAAATCTTCAAGCTATGAAATTTATTGGAGAAAAATTTAAAGTTAAATTTGGTTACTCAGATCACACAAAAGAAATTGAAACAGCTACTTGTGCGGTTGCTCTGGGGGCAAAAATAATTGAAAAACATTTTACTCTCAACAATTTTAGTAGCGGCCCAGATCATAAAGCAAGTTTAAATCCTAAAAATTTCAAAAAAATGATAATAAGTATACGAAATACTGAAATTTTATTAGGATCTAAGATCAAAAAACCTCAAAAAAATGAGTTAAAAAATAAAAAATTTGTAAGAAAATCATTTGTTGCGATAAAAAATATTAGGAAAAACGATTTATTGAATTTAAATAACATTTCACTTAAAAGACCTGGAACCGGCATGCAAGGTGATAAATGGTTTAAGATTAAAAATAAAAAATCTTCAAAAAATTATGAAATTGGAGATTTTATAAATGAAAAAATATGAAAAAAATATTTGTTACTGGCGCTGATGGTTTCATTGGTTCAAATTTAGTGCAAAAATTATTATTAAAAAAATATAAAATAATTGCATTATCTTACTATAATTCTTTCAATGATATAGGTTGGTTAAGATATGTCGATAAAAAATTGAAAAAAAATTTAGAAATTATTTCTGGAGATATAAGAGATTTTAATTTCATAAATCATTTAATCAAACAATCAGATATCGTAATTCATCTAGCTGCTCTTATAGGAATCCCGTATTCGTATAAATCGCCAAAAAGTTATATAGATGTAAATGTAACAGGAACATTTAATATTTTAGAGTCTGCAAAAATTAATAAGATTAAAAAAGTTATAATTACTTCTACTAGTGAAGTGTATGGGTCTGCCCAAAAGCTACCAATAGATGAAAATCATCCGTTAAATGCACAATCACCTTATGCTGCATCAAAAATAGGTGCTGATCAACTTAGCTTATCTTACTTCAAAACATTTAATCTTCCAATTACAATAATTAGACCCTTTAATACTTTTGGACCTAGACAGTCAATGAGGGCTGTCATACCAACAATAATTAATCAATTTATCAAAAATAAAAAAAGTGTTTTTTTAGGTTCTGTAGATACCTATAGAGATTTTAATTTCATTGATGACATAACTGAGGGGTTTGTCCAAGTAGTAAAGACTAAGAATAAGAAAATTTTTGGTGAACAAATTAATTTAGGTACAAATAAATATTATAGTATCAATGAAATCGTAAAATTTATATCTTTAATATCAAAAAAAAATATTAAATTAATCAAAAATAAAAGTGAAAGACTAAGACCAAAAAATAGTGAAGTGGATAAATTGTTAGCATGCAATAAAAAGGCTATAAAACTTTTGGGCTATTCTCCAAAAGTTGTATCAAAAAAATCTTTTATAGAGGCGCTTAGAAAAACTTATGAGTGGTATTCTTCAAATCAAGATCTACCAATTTTCAAGACTTCTGATTACGCTGAGTAAAAAAATTAAATGAATATGTTAACTTTAATTTGTGCAAGAGGAAATTCCAAAGGAATTAAAAATAAGAATATTAAATTATTTAATCAAAAACCATTAATTTTTTACTCAATTCAGCAAGCTTTAAAATCAAAATATATTAAAGAAGTTTTTGTCTCGACAGACTCAAAAAAAATCGCAAAGATATCAAAAAATTTAGGAGCAAAAATTAAATTTATTAGATCAAAAAAATTGTCTTTGGATAATACTCCAGAAATAAATGTTTGGAAAGATGCAATAAAAAGATTACAAAAAATTAATAAAATTAATTATTCTCATTTGTGTGTTTTACCGATAACTTCACCTTTAAGAAATGTTAATGATATAGATAAGACTGTAAGAATATATAGACAGAAAAAAGTTGATGGAGTTTTATGTGTTACAAAATCATCTAAAAATCCTTATTTCAATATGATTAAAAAAAATAAAAAATTTATAGAGCCACTTTTAAAAGATAATAAAAAAATTTTTATAAGACAAAAAGCACCTGAAATTTTTGACGTCACAACAGTTGCATACGTATATAGTACAAAATTTATTTTAGAGGCAAATCATATTCTTAATGGAAAAATTGCTTGTAATATAATCCCAAAAAAAAGATCTATAGATATTGATGATATGATAGACTTTAAATTTGCAGAATTTTTACAAAGGAATAATTCTAAATGAGTGAATTTTTTAAGAAAAAATATAATTTTAAAAATAAAAATGTTTTAATTACTGGTGGTCTTGGCAATATTGGATTTGAATTGTCTAAAATATTATACAATGAAAAAGCAAACTTAATAATAACAGATGATTTGAAAAATAATTTGCAATTAGGAAAAAAATTAAGTTTTTTCAAAAAAAAAAATAAAATAAGTTTTTATAATTGTGATCTATCATCCTCTAAAGATAAAAAAAGATTTTTCAATGATATAAAAAAAAAGTATAAAGTAATTGATATTTTAATAAATAATGCAGCTCTTACGGGGGACAGATTCGAAAAATTAAAAACTAATTTTGAAGAACAAGATAATAAAATTTGGACAAAAGAACTAAATGTTAACTTAATCTCTGTAATTGAGATTATTCAAAATCTTAAGAAATGTATTTTAAAATCAAAAAACCCTAGTATCGTTAATCTTTCATCAATTTACGGTATAAAAAAACCTCAATTTCAAATTTATAAAAATACAAAATTAAGTAATCAAATAGGATATTCTGTTTCGAAAGCTGGGATTATTCAATTAACTAAATGGTTTGCCGCATATCTAGCACCAAAAGTTAGGGTGAATTGCATTACTCCAGGAGGAATAAAGCGAGCACAGTCAAAAAAATTTATAAAATCTTATTCAAAACTTACTCTTTTAAACAGAATGGCAACCGAAGATGATGTGGTGAGTGGAATTTTATTTTTAGCATCTGAAAGCTCAGGATATATCACAGGACAAAATATTATTATTGATGGAGGTTGGTCTGCTTAACAAATTATTTTTATATGAAAAATTTTAATCAAAATATAGTACATGAAAGATTTAAACTATCCGAATGTATTACCAAAATTGGAAAGGTAAAAATAAAAACACTTATTGTAATAAATAAAAAGAAGAAAATTTTAGGTACAATTAGTGATGGAGATATAAGAAGAGGAATTCTTAAATTTCAAAAACTGGACACTCCTGTAACAAAAATAATGAGAAAGAAATTTTTTTGCTTTACTCATCAAAATATTAAAAAATTTAATTATAATAAACTAAAAGAAAATAATATTCTGCTTATTCCAGAGGTAGATAAAAGTAAAAAATTGATAACAATCAAGAAACTTAGTGAAAGTATAAACAAAAAAACTGTGAATTGTACAGTTTTAATAATGGCTGGTGGCCTAGGTATGAGATTAAGACCTCTGACAAATAAAATCCCAAAACCAATGATTAGAGTAAATGGAGAACCAATACTGGAAAAAATAATCAATAGTTTTAAATTGAATGGTTTCAAAAATTTTTATATTTCAACATTTTATAAATCTGAAAAAATTACCAAATATTTTAAGGACGGAAAAAGACTTGATATTAATATTAAATATTTAAAAGAAAAAAAACCTTTAGGAACTGCAGGATCATTAAGTTTAGTTCCAAAAAATGAAAAAGGACCAATTTTAATAGCAAATGGTGATGTACTAACAAAAATGAGTCCCAACTTACTTTTAGAATTTCATAAAAAACAAAAAAATGATTTAACAGTTGCTTCCATAAACTATAACCATCAACTTCCTTTTGGATCTATTAAAATTAAGAATAATAAAATTTCAAAATTAGTTGAAAAACCAGTAACTTCTTACAAAGTTAATGCTGGTATTTATGTAATTAACAAAAGTATTTATACTAAATTAAAATATAACAAAAATCTCTCAATGACAGACCTGATAAGCAAATTAATTTTAAAAAAGAAAAAAATTGGGGTTTTTCCAATTTATGAAAGCTGGGATGATATTGGAGATAAAAAAAACCTTATAAAACTTAATAAAGAAAACATTCTCAATTTATAAACTAATTGAATTACTAAAATTTGCTAAATTTATACCGTTTTCTAAGCATTTTTTTCTAGATAACTCTAGACCTGTTCCTAAAAAATTAAATAAGTTTGCAGTTACAACACCTGAGGTTTTTTTTTCTTTTAAGCCTAAAAACACATGATCAGGTTTACCGGCACCACCCATTAATAATATAGGAGATTTGAGTTTGTTTGGAAAAAGTTCAATCAAATTTAAATCAAGTCCCGAACCATTTCCATCATTATTAATTGAATTTACAACTAACTCGCCAAATGGAATTTCATAAAGGTAATTTTTTATAAATTCACTTAAATATAATTTAAATTGACTTCCGCAATTTATCATTATTTGATAATCTTTCTTTTCATCAATTTTTAAACAATCTAACATTATACAAATTGATTGTTTTCCCCATTCATTCTCAATATTTTTCATTAAATTAAGATTATAAATATTTGAGTTGACTAATATTTTATCTGCTCCATTAGAAAAATATTTCTTAATATCATCTATTTTTTTAATTCCTCCACCAATAGTGATCGGGACAAATATCTTTTTTCTAAGTTTTTCTATATCTTTAAGAAAATTATTTTTATCCTCATCACTTGGATTTGGTTTTACTAATATACAAGTTAATTCATCAATAAAATGACAAGTTTCTCCAAAACCAAAATTATTAATTAGCCAATCTACATCACCTACTTTTTGAAGTCTAAAATTTCTACTTAAATGAAAAAAACCGTCACTATAAAGTAAAGCAAAAATAATTCTTTTATTTAACATTATTCTAAATTTAGAAAATTTTGCAAAAGTTTGAGACCTGGAGTGTGGCTTTTTTCTGGATGAAATTGAGAACCGTAAACATTATCTTTTTCAATAAAAGAAATAAATTTTTCACCATATTCAGTTTTACAAAATTTATATTCATTATTGGTTTCTTCAACTCTAAAAGAGTGTACAAAATAAAATGATGATAGGTTAGGAATATTATTCCAAATTTTAGTATTATTATGCTCTACAGTATTAAATCCAATATGTGGAATAACTAAATCAGAGTCAAACTTATTACATGATCCGTGAAAAACCCCTAAACCTTTATTATTTCCTCCTTCAGAGCCCTCTTCAAACATCATTTGCATTCCAACACAAATTCCAAAAATATAGGATCCTTTTTGAATAAAATTTTTTAGTTCTCCATGCCAACCATTTTTCTGTAATATTTGAGAATTTACAGCGAATGATCCAACTCCAGGAAGAATTAAATGAGAATATTTTTTTAAATTTTCAATCTTTTTTTCTAGATTTGGTTTAAAACCTAGAAATTCAACTGCATTATATACAGATCCTATATTTCCGTATCCAATATCAACTATACCTATTTCATTTTTCATTATTCAATTTTAAATTTTGGAGTCCATCTATTTTTTTTTTCAAATAAATCTTTATTTGCCCATTTATCAATAACTTTAAGAAATTCACTCATAGACATTTTATAATAATCACAATATTCTTTGAAAAAATGTTCAGGAAACATATCATCATACATTTTTACTAATTGAACTGCTTGTTCACGTGACATTGCACCCCTTCTAACATCTATACCTGCATCTTGCGTAGTTCTACCAAACCCAAATTTCAAATACATAAGATAAACATGAAGCAAGTAAATCGTCTGATCTGTTTGTGCAAAATTAGTATAACTTCCCTCATTTAGAGTCTCGTTTTCCTTAAGACCACAATATTTTTTAGCTATTTCATAATTTCTGTAAGGGTCCCAATCCTCATAAAATCCATAATGTGTCACTTTAAGATTTAATTTAGATAATTCGTCTTTTGTAGGCATTTTAAACCAATATAATTGTTTATCGGTTAAATTTGCTTTTTTTAATATTTTTTCATACCCGTATTCCAAATAAGCTCCAGTGATATAATCAACTCCATAAACACCCCTGTGTTTACCTTTTTTCATATCCCCACCATATTCCATTTCTCCATCTTCAGAATAAAAAACAAGAGGAATACCAAATTGTACAGCTACTCTCAGAACTGCTGAATGAATAGCTATTAACCATCCATAATATGGAAATCCCATCTCAACAAATCCAATTTTATTTAAAATTCTCATTGCCTCCTGATCTGGTGTCACAAGTAAATGATCATAGCCACTTTCAACAAAAGAATTGAGATTATTTCTCCCTAACTCCGTTTCTGTAACTGGCCTAATTGTTACTGCCAGGGGATTCATTTTATGTTTATTTTTTAAATTATAAGTAACATATGAGCCATCCTTGCCCCCACTTACAGTAGTGATGCAATCATAGTTTTTACCTTTGGATCTGTGTTGTGAAAGTAATTTTTCTAAATCTTTTTGTCTTTCTTTCCAATCAATTTTTTTTTTTTCTTCAGCCCAAAGACATGCAGAGCAGAAGCCTCTTTGATCAAATTTGATTCTAGGTCTTGTTGACATAACAACACAATTTTTACACCAAAATATTTTTTTCATTTTTAGTAATATTTGTTTTTAAAAATTAATCTTATTCCTTGTATCATTGAAATTTTCGGCTTCCATCCTAAATTCTTAATTGCACGATTGATCGATATATTAAATCTTGTTTTAAACATTAACTTATTTTGTGATTTATTTACTTTAATTATTACCTTTTTTGTAGCAAAATTATTGCAAATCTTCGCTATATCTTTAATTGAATATGATTTTTTAGAACCAATATTAAATACACCATATTTTTTTTTTATTAAGCTAATAAAAGTGGCATTAGCTACATCATTAGCATGAATAAAATTTATCTTTTCAAAAGGAGATTTAAGCATTATTTTTTTTCCACTCTTAATTTTATTTATCAATTGAATAATAATTTTATCATCTTTTAATCCTTTTCCGTAAATTGATGAGGGTCTTAATATAGTAAATTTACATTTATATTTATTAATCATGCTCAATAAATGTAAATCTATTATTCTTTTTGAATTTTCATAATTTAAAACTTTACTATTGTTTATTTTTATATTTTCTTTTACTTTTTTTAGAGTATTTCCATAAATAATTGCTCCTGAAATGAATATTAAATGAATGTTATTTTTTTTTGCAAAAGATATAAGTTTTTTACTCGACCTTATGTTTGTATTTAAGTAATCATTTTTAACTAATTTAATATTTTTTGAAGGAACTGCTGAACCAGCATGTATGATCACAGAAACGTTCTTGAATAATTTCTTAAATTTATTTTCATTTTTAATTAATGATAAATTGAGCTTTTTCCATTTAAATCTTTTATTTTTGATTTTAACCTTTCTTCGAGAAACGCAAACTAAGTTAAAATTTTTCTTTTTTAAAAAAAAATTTATCAGATGCCTTCCCAGCATGCCTGAACACCCTGTGATACCTATAATTTTTTTTTGCATGCCTTAAAATTTTAAATCTATAAATTTTTTATTTTTAATATTCTTTAAATCGATTTTCTCTAAAATTAATAAAATTTTTCTAGATGCTCCTCCTTTACCATAGGGACTAACTACTTTTTTAATATTCCTTAAAAAATTCTTTTGATAAATTTTTTTTAAACTTTTTTTGAATTTTTCTTGTTCAAAATTACAACCTATAATACTTCTAACTTTAATTCGTCCTTTTTGTCTATCACCAATATCTATTGTTGGTTTTTTTAAAAATGGTACTTCAGAAAGGCCACTTGATGAATTTCCTATAACAGCATCAACTTGATTTACTATAGATAAGTACATTTTATGGCCTAATGAATGAAAAAATATGGCATTTTTATTTCTTTTAACAAACATTTTAATTTTTTTGTAAATATTAATATTTCCACTATCTGAATTGGGGGAGGTAAATATTATTCTTGAGTCTTTCAAAGAAGATAAAACTTTTAAGATATTTTCAAATTTTTCTTTATAAGATTTATTTTTTATAGTTTCAGGATGATAAGTAATTAATAAATTTTTTTTGTAAAAAGAAAATTTTTTTTTTTTTTCAATTTTTTCACGTGAAAATAATTCTTGTTTTCGAATTTGATCTACACCTAAACCGCCAACATTAAATATCATTTTTGGGTTCTCACCCAATTGTCTTACTCTTTTCATATAAAGTTTATTAGCTACAAAATGAATATCTGACATTTTTGTAATTGAGTGTCGAAGAGAGTCGTCAATTGCTCCTTGAGTAATTTCTCCTCCATGAAGGTGGGCAATAGGCACACCATGAATATTAGCACTAATCACAAAAGAAAAAATTTCGTATCTATCACCCAAAACTACCGCTAAATCTGGCTTAGTTTTAGATATAATTTTAGAAAATTTTTCAACACCAGTTGAAATAGCTTTTGAAATATCATGTGAAGTGTCTGATTTTATAGATAAATCTACTTTATAGTTAACTTTATTCTTATCATGGCTTATTTCATTCAAAGTATACCCATACTTTTTCATCAAATGTGAACCAGTGGCTAAAATTTTGAGTGAAATTTTTTTGCTTTTTTTTAACTCATTGATTAACTTTTTTAATAATCCATAGTCAGCTCTATTACCTGTTACCAAAAGTATTTTTTTTTTCATTATAACCAATTAATTTTTTTAGTTTTATTATTCTTTTCTAGGTACAATTCTTCAGTAAATCTAAAGACCTTTCCAAACTTAACTTTTGGAGTCTGAATATTTTTTTTTAACAAATAGTTTTTAATAAACATCTCTGGCTCATTAAAACCAAAAAAAGCCCGTATACTTGTTGTTCCAGAAAATCTTGCATTGAACTCTATTGGGATTGGCCCTTTAGAACCATTTCTCAACTGTATATTTAAAGATCCTACATTTGTTAACTTTTTTGCAATTTGAATAACTAAATTTTTTATTTTTTTTTGTCTTGTAACTTCAGCAATCCATGATGTTCCATTTTTAAGAACTCTTTTTGCAATAAAAGGGCCAATTAATTTTTCATTTTTTAGGCTAAAAATTCCACATGTATATTCGTTTTTTAATCCTTCTCCTTTGTAACCAGCAAATTCTTGAATGATTGGATTTGGGACAATATTATAAAGTCCTTTAAAATATTTCTTATTTTTTATCAAATATATATTTCTTGAAGAAGTTCCAAATCTATCTTTTAGATAAAAAGGAGTTTTCATTTTCTTGATTATTTTTTGACCATCTTTCACATTTTTTGGCAAAAAAGTCTTTGGACATGGAAAATTATGACTTTTCAAGAACTTGTAAGTCAGAAACTTATCCAGTGATATATTAATTGTTTTGATTGGAGATACACAAATAATTGTTTTTGTTTTATATTCAATTTCTTCTTTATGAGTAGAAAAAAATTTAATCTCATACTCAGATCCAACAAACAAAACATCAATTTTTTTTTTTACTAAATTTTTTATAAACCAATCCTTACTTCCTTTGTTTTCAACTTTGGGGATAATCAATTTTTTTTTTCCATCGTAAATGTCAGTGCTAACCTTATCAATGTCTGCTTTGATAATCTCAAGATTTAATTTACTTATATAGAGAGATCTTATGATTGATTGACCTACTCCATTTCCTGATCCAGTAACTAATACTCTTATTTTTTTTTTCATTTAAAAAAACTATTTATTTTTCCTACTTCCTTAACTGAGTGAGCGTTAGATCCTAAAGATATTAATGTTCCCTCCTTTAAACATTCATCAACAATTTTTTTTATGTTTGAGTGATAATGTGAATTTATTTCAAAAGCTTTATTGTATTTTTTGCATAGTTTAATTAAATCTTGAAACAGATTCCATTTTGGTTTTACTCTATATCTCGAAAGCGACATCCCAAAAGGATGGCCTAAAATCTCAAAATTAGAATTTTTTATTGCTTTTTTCGATAATTCAAATTCAATTTCTATTGCTTCATTTTTTGAATATCTATTAATTGTCTCTTTTTTATTAATATTTGTTTCACCTGGAAATCTATGAACACTAGCCATCAAGTAATCAACTTTTTTAAAAATTTTATTATTTATATCTAAATCACCATTATAATTTAGAATTTTAACCTCAGCCCCGACATAAGCTTTGCAATTTTTTTTGCTTAACGATTTTACCTCATCAGAAAATTTATCAAACCAATCACCACTTGTCGATCTGGCATGCTCACTAAATAAAATTTTTTTTAACTTTTTTTTACAAGAATAATCATGCATCTTAAATACGGAGTTTTTACCATCTGTCCAGTTTGTATGCATATGAAGATCAACATTAGGAGTTGCCTTTTTTGAAATATCTTCACTGATTTCTCTAAATATTTTTAATTTATCCATTTTTTATTCTAAATATTATTTTTAGTATTTTTTGAGCATGTTTTAGGTCACAAATATTTCTATAATCATTATTTATGACTGATTTATGAAGTTTTTCATAAGTATTATTTTTTTTTGTCTTTATCTTTTTAATCTTGTGATTCTTATTATCAAATATCTTAATTAAGTTATTAAGTATATCCACCTCGTATGAATGCTCTTTTCCAATTATCTTAATTTTTCTCTCATTTTGTTTATCAAAAAAATTAATATTTAAACTACAAAATTTTACTTTTTTACAAAATGTATTCAAATTTAGAATATCATCTGTTTCAATATTTAATTTTGAGATTTTTGAGCTAAAACTTGAATGTATTTTTTTTATATCAAATAAATAATTAACTAAATCTATCTCATGACTTAACTCATTAGCAACTCCACCACCATAATTTTTTTTTGCTGAGTTACTTAACGTATAATTAATATTTTTACGCCAACCAGGTAGAAATGAATAGCATGTTAAAGATGAATAAAAAAAATTTTCCTTTTTTATCAGTTCTTTTAATTTTTCTATAACTGAACTAAATCTAAGATTATAACCCACAAATATTTTATTATTATTCTTTATTCTTAAATTTAATGGTTTATGAAATAGTGGTTTCTCAACTAAAATTTTAACTTTTTTTAAACTATTATTTATTAAATTAAGATATCTAAAATGTTTTGATGTATGATTTGATATAATAATATAATTTGGTGCAAAAGCTAATATACCTTTTTCATTTATATATTTAACATTTTTAATTTTATTTTTTGATAATACTCTGATATCAAATTTCTTATTAATTTTTTTTAATATTTTAAAATGTTTTAAACCAATTGATCCTAGTCCTATTATTAAAATTTTCTTCATAAAATTTTTTTAGTCACTTTTTTATTTCAACAACAATAATAGACCTAAATGATTTTAGTTGTTGTTTAGTTTTAAGTTTAATATCACCCGGATGATATTTAAAATAAACCTGATTCAAATAATCTCCAAAATAATTTGTGATTTCCTCACTTGAAGATAAAGTGGCAGAAGTAAGCTTACTAACTTTATCTGAAATTCCAATGCAGATTAGTCCTTTATTTTTTGTTACTCTGATAAGTTCATTTACAGATTCTTGCACCTTATTTGTATAAGATAATACCCATCCACAAATCGTGATATCGAAGTAATTATTTTCAAATGGAATATCAAGCATATCACCTAATTTAATAAGTTTGGAATAACTTTGTAAGTCAATGGCTTCGATATTTTTAAACCTAAAACCATGACCCACAAGATTAAAAATTTCACTTTCTACTCTTGGCCCAACTGATAGAATTTTTGATTTTTTAGTATTAATAAAGTCTAATGATTTTAATGGTGACACTAACATAGTTGATCTTTGGCCATTAAATCTTTGAGAAATATTATAAAAGATATCATCAAAAGGATTTATTGTATGATGTAAATTAGTGTTTAACGCAGTGATCTGATCTCCCTTGGTAAAAGATAATTTTTTTAAATTTACAAAATCCTTTGTTTCTCGCTTTGAGATCGTTTCAGTATCCACGGGATATAGTGTTTTAAATTTTCTTAATATCTTAGTAAAATAAATAAATCTCACATAACTTATGATCCCAATGATAATTGGAAACTTAAATAAATTTCTTAAAAGGAATTCAAAAATTTTGATCATGTGTAATTTTGTTTACCAGAGCCAGGGAAATATTTTAATTTTATTTCCTCATCATCTAAAACCATCTATTTGTTTCCTTTTTTCTAGAGTTAATCTACTCATCATTATCTTTTTGATTTGATGTAAATATAAATTTTTTTTTACTTAAACTAAAATAAATAAAAATAGAACATATCGATGCTAAAAATGAGATCAAAAAGAAAAAATTGATTATATAAGAAATATAAAATTCACCAACAAATAGAATTAAAAAAATACTTAAATGTTGCAAATCAACAAATAACAATGTGAATTTATTTAAATACTCATTTCTATAATACGGTCGAATTTTATTATCTTTATTTATTTTATTACACCATCTAGCTAAAGCTGAAAATCTATCTAGTATTAAATGTTGAATTGGTAGTAAAAATATAGTTACAAAGTAAAAAAGATAAAAAAAATTACTAATAATATGATTGGAAGTTTTTAATAGGTAAAATAATAAGATTAAGTGTAAAAAGCCAAATACAAAAAGATCGATAAGACCATCAATAAATCTTCCATAAAAAGATGATTTATTCAAAATTCTCGCAATCAATCCATCAACGAAGTCTAAGATAAATGATAATAGAAAAAAAATTATTACAATTTTTAAATTAAAAGAAAAAACAATAAATAAAATTAAACCAGAAAACCCACTTAATAAATTCAATAACGAAATGAAGTTTGGGCTTAAAGTCAGAAATAATGGTGAAATTAGTACAGCACAGAGTTTATAGAAACCTCCAAAAAAATAATTTTTGCTGTAATTAAAAAAATATAGTTTATTTTTTTTTAAAAATTTATTTATTGTTTTCAAATTAATTTTTTTTTTTTTGAAATTATAGTAAAAAATATAATAATAACATCCTATAAAAATTTTTTTCAGTGCATAAATCAAGCCAATTGAGCTATTAGTACTGGTTAGCTGCACGCATTACTGCGCTTCCAC
>MDTG01057658.1_pt1 | contig 19643 bp, 21 predicted proteins | sample 811421 | NCBI WGS metagenome assembly MDTG01 (sample SAMN05326645, study PRJNA326480) | marine metagenome | isolation source: seawater | place: Pacific Ocean: South East | collected 2011
GACAAATGTAATATATAAATACATATTTATAAAATCATTTGAGGTCAAAATTTAAAAAGTTATTTTAAATTTTTTGTCTGAGAAATTATCAGATAAATAATTATAGTTATACCAAGTAAAGAGAATATAAGTGTGACTTGATTTGATTCATTTTGAAAATAAGAGTCAACGTATTTGCCAAGCCTGGTTAAAACAAGCATTACAATGGCAATTTGAAAAAATAAACCGGAAAAAATAAGCCAAGGTTTAGGCTGTTTTTTCACGTGTATTATCAAAGTTTGTAATTTTCTTCAATGGAGCAACTGTTGAGGAATCACCTTGCATTGAAGACTTTGCATTAAAAATAGCTCCAGATTCAACTACTAATTTTGACATTACTACATCTCCCTTAACTTCACCTGAAGATCTTACTGATAATAGGTCTTCAACATGAATAGTTCCATTAAACTTTCCTTCAATGTCAGCTGATGAACATAAAATTGTACCCTCAATCTTTCCATTTTTACCTATGACAACTTTACCTTTTGTCTCGATATTTCCATCAAATGTGCCATCAACTCTAAAGTCAGATTCAGAAGAGAAATTTCCTACAAAAGTTGTATTCTTCTCTATTGTATTGCAGCTTGCAGATAGGTCGTAATTTTTCATTTTAACAAATTGGCCTGTAAATCTACAATTTTATTTTAAATATTTATTTATTTTATTAGTAATATTGCGCTAATAATCATTTGAAATATGTCCAAAAAAATTAAAATTATTTGTGATGATGTAGAATATAATCTTGAAATGGATGATGATAGAACAATTTTAGACCTTGCATTGGAAAATGATATTGATGCGCCGTATTCTTGCCAAGGTGGAATTTGCAGTGCTTGTATGGCAAAATTAGAAAAAGGTACAGTAACAATGGATAACAATCAAATACTTACGGATGATGAAATTGATGATGGCTATATTTTATCTTGTCAAGCCAGGCCCGCTTCTGATGAAATTGTAATTAATTATGATGAAGTTTAGAATACTCAACTAACTTTAATGCCTTCTCTATAACTTCTTTTGGCTCAATTGTCCTAAATGCAGTTTCATATCCCTTTGGAATTTTATCACCAAAAATGGATGTAGGCAAAAATGGATAAAGATTTCTGTCAATCATCAACGAGTTCTCTATGTCCTGATTAAATGGCTGAAAACCACAAAATGGATGAGTCATACCCCATAAAGTTAAAACAGGGATGCCGCAATTAGCAGCTAAATGGCCATTTGCTGAATCCATAGATATCATTAAATTAAGATAGTTCATGATATTTATCTGTTTGCTTAAACTAAATGTGCTTGAAACATCATGGACATTTTTATATGCTTTATCCCAGACTTGAATTTGATTTAACTCTTCATTGCCTCCTCCAAATAGAAAAACTAAATGATCTTTTTGTAAGTATGATATAACACTTTGCATTAAATCTAGGGGGTAACTTTTTCCATCATTTGATGCAAAAGGTGCAATACCAATAATTTTTTTTTCTCTTGCTAAACTGAGTAATTTTTGCTCATCAGAAAAACTATCTAAAAATGGCTTTATAGGATACTCATGGTTTGATAAATCTACAGGTAATCCAAGACGCCTGAAAACATCACAGTACCTATACTGAACTGGAGTAAGTGGCTTAAAAATTTTATTTTTTTTTCGAATCAGTTTTTTTCTTTCAGATCTTCCTTTGTTAATTGATACAACTTTTTTTAATGTAAAAAAGAAAAATAAATTTAGGATTTTTGTTCTAATTACATTATGTAAATCAGCAACTGCATTTATGTTTTTTCCTCTTAGTTTTTTAAAGAGTTTATACATACCTTTTAAGCCTTTAAACTCATTTTTTAAATCAATACCTACAAACTCCAGGTTACTAAACTCTTTAAATAAAGGTTTAACATGACTTCTAGAGACAAATATGATTCTATGATTTGGATATGTTTCAAAAAATGATCTTAAAACAGGGATTATCATTGCAATATCCCCTAAAGAAGAAAACCTAACTACTAATATAGATTTAACTTTTTGTTGAGTCATCTTTTTTATAAAGAACCGGGTTTAATGATTCATCGTTATACATTTTCATTTGTTTATAAACCCTCATTTTTTTGTTACCCTTGTAGAGATCATCCAAAAGTTGATCAATGGATTCAGCTAAATCGTTTTGTTGCTCAAGTAGAATAACAAGCTTTTTATGACAATTATTTTTGTGTTCATCTGAAACATCTTTTCTAATAGATTCTTCTTTCATATGATAGATTTTTAGTATTAGAATTGATAATCTGTCAATTGCCCAAGCTGGGCTCTCTGTATTAACCTTTGCATTGTCAATAGGGGTAATATCTGAATAAAGATTTAAAAAATAAGAGTCAATATATTCAACCATTTCTGTCCTATTTTGATTAGAGCTGTCAATCATCCTTTTTAACTTCATACCTTCAATAGGGTCAATTTCAGGATCTCTAATAATATCCTCATAATGCCATTGGACAGTATCAATCCAATTCTTCTCATATAGCAAGTGTTCAAAAGATTTTTCTTTAAAAGGATTCTTTGGTTTTCGATGGATATCATCATAAATATGATAGTCATTGACTGATTTTTCGAATATTTCTATGGCCAACTTACTTATTTTTGTCTTTGTCATATGATATAATTAAAAATAATTGTCGAGATAATTATTGATATAAAGATAAAGTTTATATAAAATACGTTAATTTTTTTTGAGAAAATTTGAGAAATAAAGTAAACTAGAATGAGAGAGGTGTAGTGAAATTCTGAGCCACTTATTTTATCATTTAAGCTAAAAAAAACAATAATTAGAATTAAGAAAATAATACCAACAATATCTAATATTTTTCTCTGAAAACCGCTTGGTCTAAAAAGCTTTATGCTTGCTGAATATAAAAAAAGAAGTATTATGAGCAATAAAGAACCTGATGAAAACAAAGTTTCAAGACCGTTTATTTCATAAGAAATTGATAAATCTCCCAACAAATATGAGCTGAATAAATATTCTTGTGGGAACAAAAAGAAACTAATTATATAGGCTGATGGTAAAATGATTATAGGTGTAATTGTGATAATGATAAAATATTTAATGTCTTGTTTAATATTAATCGTGAATAATAATAAAAGAGGTACTAACAAAAAAAATAGATTCTCCAGAATTAATAAAGATGATGCAGAGATTAATAATACCGAGTCAAGTAATCTTTTCAACTTATCATTATTATTGTTTGATTCTATAAATAACCTTGTATTTCTCCATGCAGACCATAAAGCAGCGGAGCCTAAAATATATCTGAGGTCAACTGATTCAACAGGAAATGATAAAATAACTAACGGATAAATTAAAAGATGATATGCGTTTCTATTTGACCTTTCTATTGTTAATTGTCTTGTAACTGTATCAATAGCAAAATTAGTCAGCATTAAAGCTCCAAAGATTAATAATCCATTTAAAATTTTTGATTCAACAAATGACCATTGAATTTCTAAAGAAACATAATAATATGAAATTCCTAAAAGTAAAATACATGAAATTACAAATGAAGTGTAATTTAATTTTTCAAAAATCTTTGCAAACATATTTCAATGTATTAATTTTGTGGAAGAAAATTTATGGTAAAAGATTTTTTTTATTCCCTCGGTTGGCTTTTTAAAGAAGTTTTTTTTATTCCGTTCGATATATTAAGAAATATCCAATATGATAGCTGGTACTTAGCTAACATTGCTAGCTGGACTTTTATTTTAATAGGTGTAGTTGGGGCTACTTATTGGATCAAAAAGCTCAAAGAGTTTGATGACAATGATGAAGAGGATACTGATAGCACGTCACATTCTTTTTTATAAATCAAAGCCTATATCATTTCGATAATACATGCCGTCAAATTTTATTGTTTTTATTTGTGAGTATGAATTCCTTAAAGCTTTATTGTAAGTTTTAGCGACGGAGGTAACAGCCAATACTCTGCCACCATTTGTATAATAATTTTCATCAATTTTTTTTGTTCCTGAGTGAAAAATTATATCGCTTTCCAATTTATTAAGCCCATTTATAAGCTTACCTTTCTCATATTTTAAAGGATATCCTCCAGATACTAATATGACGGTTGCTGCACTCTCTTTCTTAACATCTATCTTAATTGAATTAAATTCTGGCGTTCCAATTGAATTTAATAACTCTAATATGTCATTATTAATTCTTGGAAATACAACTTCTGTTTCAGGATCACCCATTCTAACATTATACTCTATAACATAAGGCTCGTCCTTAACTTTTATTAATCCTATGAAAATAAATCCTTTGTATTCCATATTTTCATTAATAATGCCATTAACTGTTGGTTTAATTATTTTGCTTTGAATTTTAGATAAGAATTTATCCTCAAGAAAAGGAACAGGAGAAATAGCGCCCATGCCCCCGGTGTTTAGGCCTGTATCTGACTCGCCAATTTTTTTATAATCTTTAGCAAAAGGTAGAACCTTATAATTTTTACCATCTGTTAATACGAAACAAGAAAGTTCAATTCCATCAAGAAATTCCTCAATAACTACTTTATTTGAAGCGTTTCCAAATTTTTTATCTAAAATCATACTTTTTAACTCTGCTTTTGCCTCAACCAAGTCTTGTATAATTAAAACACCTTTCCCAGCAGCTAAACCGTCTGCTTTCAGAACATAAGGTGGATTCATCCCCTCTAAGAATTTATCTGCTTGATCTATATTTTTAATGGAGAAAGTTTTATGTTTAGCTGTTGGTATATTATACTTTTCCATAAAATCTTTAGCAAAGTCCTTACTCCCTTCAAGAAGGCCTGCTCTTTTGCTTGGGGCTATGACGTTTATTTCTTTAAGCTTTGGTTCAGATTTAAAAAAATCATAAATACCGTTAACTATCGGGTCTTCAGGCCCTACTAAAACTAGTGATATTTTATTCTTGATACATATTTTCTTAATAAGCTCAAAATCATTTACATCACCCTGAAGATTTTTTGCTAATAATTCTGTTCCACCATTTCCGGGTAACGCAAAGATATTTGAACATTTATTGCTTTTTGATATACTCAATATTATAGCATGTTCTCTTCCACCTGAACCAATAACTAGAACGTTCATTGAGCTTTAAACTTTTTAATTGTTTGATTTATACTTCGGGTATGACTCATATGGTTTTTGTTACTCTGAATAGTGTCTAAATTAATCATAAAAAAATCTTTTAAGGTTACTGTTTGAAAATAATTTCTTAAACCAGATAGTCTCATTCTGTGATTGTTGTGGTTTAATCCCTCATCTATAAAAACAACCTTTAAACCCATGGCTAAAGCAGGCAAAGCAGCATGTATTCTTGAAGTAATTATCACCTTACTTTCTGCAATTTTCTGCAACATTTTTTCAGCAAGCTCAATACCTTCCTCATGTGAGTTAATCGATTTATTTGTGATTTGGTCATAGTTTTTAATTTCAATTTTTTGCTTTTGTAGGTGATTGTTAAGTTTATAAAACTTAATATTATAATTTAAAAACTTAAAGGGATATTTAAATAGGGATACAAAAAATTTTAAGACAGATTTACAGTCTAAATTTGGTTTAAGCCTGTCAAATACTCCAACTACAAGTGCCCCCGCGGGTTGTTTTTTAAGATAATTTTTTCTTTCTATCCCTAATGTTACACATGATGAGAAATAAGCATTAATTCCATTCTCGTTCAAAAGATCTCTTGTATAATAGTCTCTACATCCTATTGGCTGGTGTTTCTTGAGATAATTAATCGATTCTTTATTGATTAAATTATTTTTAACTGAAGGATTTATATGAAATGATATAAATAATGGATCAATATTCTTGCTTGGTGGCCAGTTTTTTGGGTTCTCCATAAACCAACCATTAACTATTGTTTTAATTTGAGCTCCACGATAAGCATGTAGTTGTTCTCTATCAAGAATTTTGATCTTTTGTGTATTTAAAATATCAATAACAGCTTTTGTTTGAACATAATCCCCTATATTTCTGGACCCAGAATACCCTAACACCCCTATTTCCATAAATCTAAATTTTCTTTTATTTTTTCTGTACGTCTCGTTATATCAAATTTTGATATTACCCTATTCCTTGCTCGTTGTGAGTCTTTTTCTCCTATGTCTAACTCTATAAATTCTTTAATCTGAACTAAATCTTTCTCAGTGTCAAATAATATTCCCGTATTGCCAATTATATCTGGTATACCAAAAACTCTTGAGCCAATTGGAACACAGCCACAAAGCATTGCTTCGCAAACAGAATTAGGAAGACCTTCCAGTCGCGAGCCTTGAAAATAGAATTTATTATTTTGATAATGTTGTTTCATTTCAGTTCTAGTCTGCACTCCAACAACTTGAACGTTAGGATTTAAATCAATAAAATTATCGATTTGAATTTTGGTTTCCCCAACTATAGTAAACTGAACTTCTGGTAATAAAGATGCTAACATGTTGAAAATCCTTAAACCCTTTATTTTTATTACTCTCTGGTCTGAAAAAAAAGCAGCTGTCAACACACCTGTTTTTTCATTTTTCTTATCATAATCCCAAAATTTTGTGTCATATCCAGTATTAATTTCCTTAATTACTATTCTTTTATTATTAAAAAAACTCCTAACTCCTGATATAATATTAAACTTCTCCTTTGCATAATTACATCCATTTTCCAAAGATTTATGAACTACCCATATTTCACTTACTAAACTATAATTTATTCTCGCTATAATAGATCTTATCCCCCTTTTAAAAAATAGGCCATGGTGGTTCTGCTCATCTACAATGGCATCATAACCTCCAACAATAATAACCGATTTTTTAAAAAATAGCTTTGAAAAAAGAATTGGTATAAAAGCATGATAATCATTAAACCAGCTAATTACTATTTTCGACCTAGACACATAAAAAATTGATTTTATTTTTTCTTTTATTCTGTTTATAACAAAAGACAATACTGTTTTTTTTGGTATTGAGTGAATTTGAAAAACATTATAGTCAAGCGCCTCTAGAATTGAAATGTCTGATTTAACAAAGCTTCTTTTAATCGAGTAAACTATAGTAACATTCTTTTTCAAGAGTTAAAAGCATTTAATTTGTCTGCAATCTTTCTGTCATTAGAAAGCCTCGGGACTTTATTTTGACCTCCTAATCTTCCGACTGATTTCATATAATGATTAAACCCTCCTTTTTTAACTGAAATTACCTCTAAGGGTTTTATTATTCCTCCATAAACAAGATCTCTATAATATATATTTTGGTTTATCATCTCTGTCTCTAATGTTTTTGAAAAGATCTTCATCTCTTTTGGAGGAGTTTCAAATTCGACATACCACTCATGACATGGAAGACCTTCCCTTGGGTTAATCAATGGGGCAACCGTAAATTCTCTTATTGTTACTCCATAGAGATTTGTAGCAATCTTCATAGAATTCTCTACCTCCTCCGAAATAACATGTTCTCCAAATGCTGATAAAAAATGCTTAATTCTTCCTGTTACAATTATCCTAAACGGTTTAATTGAGGTAAATTTTATAGTGTCTCCAATATTATAACACCATAATCCTGCTGAGGTAGATATAATTAATAGGTAATTAACGTTAACCTGAACGTCTTCAAGTGTAATTCTTTCATATTCCCCTTTTAAAAAATCTTCAGCTTTTATAAATTCATAGAAAATATCATTATTTAATAACAATAATAAATCATTTGTATCATTAGTAAAATTATCTTGATAACCAAAAAAACCCTCTGATGCTGGAAAAGTTGCTAATGTGTCGACCTGTCTTCCAAACAATTTGTCAAATGTTGACTTGTAGGGATCATAACTAACGCCTCCGTAAACATACAAAGACAATTCAGGAAAAACTTCCTTTATTGTTTTGTTTTTATTAAAAACAATCTTTTCAAAATACATTTGAACCCATGACGGAATTCCTGCTATAATTGTCATTTTTTCTCCAACTGTTTCTTTAATTATAGTATCAACTTTTTCCTCCCAGTCTTCGATACAATTTGTTTTCCAGGAAGGCTTTCTGTTATTTAAGAAAAGTTTTGGAATATAATGCGCACTAATACCGGAAAGTCGTCCAATGAAAATACCATTCTTTTTTTCTAACCTAGGGCTGCCTTGTAAAAACATGTGTTTTCCGTTAATTGGTTTGAAGTTTTTTTTCTCTAAAAAATAGTTTAATAATGCATCTCTAGCTGAGTTAATATGCGTTTTGATAGATTCTTTTGTTATTGGTATGTATTTTGCTCCCGAAGTTGTTCCGCTAGTTTTTGCAAAATAAAGGGGTTTTCCAGGCCAAAGTATGTTTTTTTCTCCAGCAACTACTTTATCAACATATGGCTTTATGTCTTCATAGCCTCTAATTGGGACTTGTTTTTTAAAATCCTTATAATTTTTTATTTTAGAAAACTTGTGGTCTCTTCCGAACTCTGTATTAGCCGCTTTTAATATTAATTTGTTAAAAGTTTTTGCTTGAGTATCTAAAGGATTATAAATCCATTTGTTGTTTCTTTTTTTTACTAGTCTAGCAAAAAATATTGTTATTAAGGTTTTCATTTAAAACTCAATATAGCTTTCAGGATCTACTGGCTCTCCTTTATACCATAATTCAAAATGCAAATGAGGTCCTGTAGTTAACTCTCCTGTGTTTCCCGTAAAAGCAATTATTTCTCCTGTTTCAACAATATCTCCTTGATTTTTTGTGATCGAGGAGTTGTGCTTATAAATTGAAGTTAAACCATTTAAGTGCTCAATTATTATCACAAAGCCAGTTGCAGATGTCCACTCAGAAAAAACAACCACTCCTTCACTAATTGAATGGACTGGAGAATTTTCAGGCATTATAATGTCTACACCATAATGCTTGTTTTCCTCATCAAACTCTGATGACAAGCCCCCTTTGACTGGTGGGAATAAAACTGATGTGAATCTTTCTCCCTGTATATCAAAAGCATTGTACTTATCTTCTTCCTCTACTATAACTCTTAAGATTGAGTCTTCAGTATTAGTGTCAATAATCTCAAGCTCCCTCATGTTCTCGTTATTAATTTGAGAGGTTATATCAAGTTCCTCAAATGAAATATTTCCCGAAAGCAAATCTTTTAAAGACTTTATATAGTTCCTCTGAATAATGTAAAGCTGTTCCAATGAATCCAATTTCATAGAGTTCTCAATTGAATTCTCTCTTAGTTCAACACTTGTATATCCCCTGAAGTACTCTTTGAGTGGGGTAAAATATATTAATAAAAAAGTCAATGAGAGAATCAATAAAAATCCGATTAAAGATGATATAGCCATATTAATAGTTGATGAAGAAAAAATTTTCTTTTTCTCAAGTGTTTTTTCATTTACCAATAGTATATGAAATCGCTCTGATAATTTATCAATTAATGTATTTTTTTTCTTTTTTGGCATTTATGCAAATATATAGATACTTAAGGACAAGTTATTATCTGGTTAATAAATTCAGATTACAAAAAATATTTCTGTAAATTTGTCAAAAGACTTTAGATCAAAATTTTTAAATATGATAGGTGGACCTCAAATTATTTTAATAATTATCGTTGTTCTTTTACTGTTTGGTGGGAGAAAGATTCCTGAACTCATGAGAGGCCTTGGAAGTGGTATTAAGGAGTTTAAAAAAGCTAGTAAGGAAGAAGACGAGGAATCCAAAGAATAATTATTTTAATTAACAAGCTTCATTGTTGTTATGATTGTGTTTAACTCAAACATATAATCTCTTTTGCTTTCAGATGGTGCAAATGAAAAACCTTCAATAACAATATTCCTTTTATTCAGAGTGTCTTTAATTATATAATTTACGTATGGTCCTGCCATAAAATCATTCTGTACTTCCCATGTTCCCTTTGTTAAAATTGCATCTAAATTATTAACTTGAGTTTTGTAAAAATATGGTAGATACGCTCTTTCCGTTATCATATAAGACCCAGGCACCCTCCCTGGTATATATATTTTACCAATTGAGTCTCTTATTTCTGGAATTCTAACTTCTAATTTTTTCAAATCAATATGTTCTGGGAGGGCATATGCAATTATGTTTAAATGTCCCTTTGTGACTTGTTTTTCGATCCAAACAAAGTTTGATGTGTCTTTAACTGTTTTGTATGCATCAGGATAAGTTAAATTGATTCCAAATTTTTCAATTAATTCTTTTTCTTTGTTTAAAGACTTTTTCATCCTTCTAATTTTTTCAATTCTTTCATTTTCTGAAAGTGATCTTAATAAAAGATCTTTGTTCTCTTGAAAATAGAAATTCATCACTTCTTCGTCTTCACCTGTAACTAGAGCTGTAATTTGTGGGCGTGCCCAAAAGTTTTTAATTAGCCGAAAACCCTGCCTAGTTGTATCTTTATTGAAAACTATTATATTTCGGCTATTTCTTGCAAATCCAGTAAAAACTGAGGGTTGTAGATAATAAAGGTCATATTTAGGTTCGTCAAATGGTAAGCCCTCATAAGGTTCGGTCATGGTCTTCCTTATTTCGTTGCCAAGGGTTCCTTCCCAAAAATTGTTGCTCATTACAACTGTTAGTGAATTAATATTACCATTGGACTCAGGTACAAACGGCTTTGAACTGTCGGATTGACATGAGCTCAACAATAGAAAAGTTGAAATGGTTATAAATACATATTTAAATATCATGTCATTAAGGCTTTAACCCCAGGAAGAACTTTTCCTTCTAGGCTTTCTAAAAGAGCTCCTCCTCCAGTAGAAATATAATTAACCCAATTTTTATTTCCTAGTTTTTTTAAAGCAGCTATAGAGTCCCCTCCGCCTACTATGACATTTGCGCCCTTTTTTTTTGCTTCTCTAAGTGATTGGCATATTCCCTTTGTCCCTAAGGAAAACAAATCCTTTTCAAAGACTCCTACAGGACCATTCCAAAAAATTGTATTACTTGATAAAATCTCATGATTGAATTTAATTATTGATTTAGGTCCAATATCAAGTCCAATCCAGTCATCATTAATTTTCATTGAGTCAAAAATTTTTACTTGTTTATTGTATTTAAAATCTTTTGAAGCGCATGTGTCTATTGGTAAAATAATTTTTTTCCCATGCTCTTTGGTTAATTTTATTATTTCTTTTGCACTATCAATCAGATCGTCTTCTATTAAAGAGTTTCCTATATTTCCTCCTAACGCTTTAATAAATGTGTAAGCCATACCTCCTCCTACAATTATTTTATCTACTTTTTTTATAAGATTCTGAATAATATTTAGTTTACTTGAAACTTTTGCACCTCCCAAAATTGCTAGAACAGGTTTTTTTCCTTGGTTTGAAATCTGATCAATAGCCTTTAATTCTTTTTTAAGAAGTAATCCAGCAAATTTTCTGTTTTTAAAATAGCTTGAAATCACTGATGTCGATGCATGTTCTCTATGGCATGAACCAAAAGCATCATTTACATATATGTCGCCTAATTCTGCTAGCTCTTTAGCAAATTTGCTACATCCCGCGGTTTCTTCCTCATAAAATCTAACGTTTTCCATAAGAATAATACTTCTAGGCTTAAGTTTAGATATACAAACTTGAGCGTCCTTCCCAATACAATCATTAAAGAATAATACTGGGTAATTTAAAACATTTGAAACAGTCTCAACGATCGTTTTTAAGCTTAATTTATTATCTCTCCCAATTGGCCTACCTAGATGTGACAATAAAACACAAGTTCCTCCTTTTGATATAATTAAATCAATTGTTGCTTTGCAAGCCTCAATTCTTGATGTATCAGTCACATTACCTTTGTCATCTAGAGGTACATTTAAGTCGACCCGCATCAATACATTTTTATCAGTTAAGTCTTGATTTTCCAGATTAAGCATGTTAATATTATTATGTCGACAAAGATATAATATGATATATATTTGAGTATGAATTTAAAGAGAATTTTAGGACAGGAGCATATTAAAGAAAATTTGTTAAAGTCAATAGCTAAAAAAAATTTTCCTCAATCTAAAATTCTTGTTGATAAAGATGGGTACGGTGGATTAAATCTAGCTTTGGAAATTGCTAAAAATTTACTCGTAGTTGATAAAGAATTTAAAGGTGGCATATTCAACCATCCTGATTTGTCTTTTACTTTCCCCACCTTTAATGATAAACAGACCAGTCAAGATTTGATAACGTCTTGGTTGGAACTGATTAATGAAAATTCTTTCATAGACTTTAATGATTGGAAAAATCCCTCAACAAATATTCAAGGAAAAATTAGAAAAGCTGAAATAGATGTTATTTTTTCTAAAGCTCATCTCAAATCGTTCATTGGAGGAGCAAAAGTTTTTATTATCTGGAATGTCCAGAAAATTGATGTTTATGGACAAAACAAGTTGCTTAAATTATTAGAGGAACCGCCAGAAAAAACCTATTTTATATTAATTACTGAAAACCTTAATTATGTGTTGCCTACGATTATTTCTAGATGTCAAATTTCAAATTTGCATCCTATAAGTATTGAGGATCAAAAGAATTTCCTGAAAAGTTTTAAAAAAGATATTAATTATGACCTTATAATAAAGTCCTCAATGGGAAGCATTTCTCGATCTTTAAAGTATTTAAATGCTGACACTGAGCTTATTTCACATGAGAAAAAGTTTGTTGATTGTTTAAGGTTTGCTTTTTTGGCTAAAAAAAGCAAAAAAGCTGTAATTGATCTTACAAAATGGGTTGAAATAATAACATCAAAAGAAAGTTCAAGGGAATATCAAAAAGAATTTCTAAGTTACTGCTCCTATATGGTTAGAGAGGCAATGTTAATAAGTTATAAAACACCTAATCTCAAAAGTTTTATTTCCAGCTCAGATTTTAATATTGAAAAACTTTCACCGTTTATTCATAGTAAAAACTTAATCCAAATTATCGAATTAATAGAAGACTCTCATTTTTGCGTTTCTAGGAATGTTAACAGTAAAATTGTCTTTACAAACTTTGCTATAAAATTAACAAAGCTTATTAATGCCCCTGAAGATTAATCTTTAGAAAAAACATAAAAGGATGATGAGTAATTAGATGTAAATAGGGCAAGAAAATTAGATAAAAACCCTATTAAAAGGCAAGGTCCCCACAGAAACATTGATCCTTTATTTTTCAAAGACAAATATGATATGTAAAAAGAATCCAAAATCAATGGGTGTTTTGATAATAATCTAAAATTATGCTTTGACATATACTTAATTAATGATTTGTTATTAAAATGATACAGATGCCTAGGTACGTCCCAAGCTGCCCAATGCTTATTAAAAATTTGAGCATCTAAACTGTTTCTGTTTGGGACTGCAATGACGACTAGCCCATTCTTTTTTAATTTTTTTGTTGTTTTAAAAATTACATCATCAATGTCTGGAAGGTGTTCTAATACATGCCAGAACATAAACATATCAGCCTGATTATCAGAGACTTCCAGATGATTGTTTGCGGTTAAGGGGTCATAAGCTATAATATTAAACCCTCTTTTATTTAAGTAACCTGAAAACTCTCCATCTCCTGATCCATAATCAACAACTACACTATTCTGGTTTAAATATTTATTTAGAAAAAATAATTTGAATGAAAACATTATTCTTTGAGAAAAAGTATATATGAATCCTAAAAGTCCTTTTGATTTGTGATGAGGTATATAATTAACAGACTTATAATATTTTTCATGTTGATGATTTCTGCCTACTTCTGTCCAAACTATATCAGTTTGTTTATCAAGAAAGAGGTTAAAGCTTTCATTTGAAGATATATAATCTTTCACCTTGTATTTCTTTAAATCTTTTTTTAAACTATGTTTCACGTGGAACTTTTATCTACCCATCTTAACAAGCAGGACACTTATATCACTAGGCTTTATTCCACTAATTCTCGAGGCTTGGGATAATGTAGATGGTCGTATTTTATTAAGTTTTTCTTTTGCTTCATTAGACAATGATGCTAAAGGTTTATAATTAAAGTTTTTTGGAATCTTTATGTCTTCAAGCTTTTGCAACTTATCTGCGTTGGCTTTCTCTTTATCTATATATCCTTGATATTTGATCTGTATCTCCGTTTGATCAATAACCTCTTTATCTAAATTATTATTTGTTATAAATTCATTAACTGAGGTTATTTTTTTAATGTGATTTTGGCTTATTTTCGGTCTTGAATAAATTTTATCTAGCTTTCCCTTTTGAGGAACAGGCTCATAATTTACAGATACTAATAAATCATTAACTTCATTTAGTTCAAAACTTGTTTCCTTAAAAAATTTTACAAAATTTTCTACATCTTGTTGTTTTTTTAGTACACGCTTATATCTTGATTTGTTAGCTAAGCCAAGTGCATATGCTTTTTCAGTCAGTCGAATATCTGCATTATCCTGCCTTAATAATGTTCTATACTCTGCTCTGGATGTAAACATTCTGTATGGCTCCTCCGTTCCCTTTGTAATTAAATCGTCAATTAGAACACCTATGTATGCCTCGCTTCTTGTTAAAATCAAAGGCTCATTATTAAATACCTTAGCAACTGCGTTAATGCCCGCCATTAAACCTTGTGCAGCTGCTTCCTCATAACCTGTAGTTCCATTAATTTGTCCCGCAAAAAAGAGGTTTTCAATCAATTTTGTTTCTAATGTTAAACTAAGTTGGGTTGGGGGAAAATAATCATACTCAATTGCGTAGCCTGGTCTAAAAAACTTTACGTTTTCAAACCCTTTAATTCTCTTAATTGCAGCATATTGAACATCTTCGGGCATTGAGGTTGAAAATCCGTTTACATAAACTTCTATTGTGTTAGAGCCTTCTGGTTCAACAAAAATTTGATGTCTTTCTTTTTCTGCAAACCTATGAATTTTGTCTTCAATAGATGGGCAGTATCTTGGTCCACTGCTGTTTATGCTTCCGTTAAACATAGGAGATCTTTCAAGGGAGCTCTCAAGTATCTCATGAACATCTTTATTAGTATAGGTAATATGACAGCTGATTTGCTCTTTTATTGGCAAGACACTTTCTAAAAAACTGAATTTACCTGGATTTTTGTCTCCCGGATGCTCTTCCATAACACTATAGTTTAAAGATCGTCCATCTACTCTTGGAGGTGTTCCTGTTTTCATTCTGCCAGATTTAAAGCCATATGACTCGAGTGCTGAGGTAATTCCAGTAGAAGGTTTTTCTCCAACTCTCCCTCCTCCAAAGTTTTTGTCTCCAACATGAATTAAACCATTTAAGAAAGTTCCGTTTGTTAAAACAACAGCATGTGAGTAAATTTTGTTTCCCAAGCCCGTTACAACACCTTTTATTTTATTCTTTTCTACAATTAAACCTACAACCATGTCTTGATAAAAGTCAAGGTTTGGTGTATTCTCCAACATTTGCCTCCACTTTAATGCGAACTGAGCCCTATCAGATTGAACTCTGGGGCTCCACATTGCTGGACCCTTTGACTTATTTAACATTTTGAACTGAATTGCAGTTAAGTCGGAGACGACGCCGCTATATCCGCCCATTGCATCTATTTCTCTAACGATTTGTCCTTTTGCAATACCTCCCATGGCTGGATTACATGACATTTGTCCTATTGTTTGAAGGTTCATTGTTACCAAAAGTGTTTTAGCGCCTAAATTAGCAGACGCTGCTGCAGCTTCAGCTCCAGCATGACCACCTCCAACAACAATAACATCAAATTGAGAATCAAACATCATGATTGGTTTCACGTGAAACAGCAAATATAAACTCTTCTTCCTTTTTTTTCATAATCATCTTTTCTTTTGAGTCTTTGTCATTGTAGCCAAAACAATGAAAAAGCCCATGAGAAATTAGTCTAATGCACTCATTTTCAACGGTTTGCTTATATTTAGATGCATTTTCTTGCATCATCTGTAAAGAAATAAAGACCTCTGCTATAATTGTTTTGCCTTCAGAATAATCAAAGGTAATTATGTCTGTGTCATTTTTGTGATTTAGAAAATCATTGTTAAGAGACTGCATATGTTTTAAATCTACAAAGTTATACTCTAACTTTTTTATTTTGAAACCACTTTTATCAGCAAAGGAGACAATAGTTTTTTTTAAAACATCGCTGTCTATTAGCTCCTCTGAACAACCAATGAACTTTATCGTTTGCATAATTGGACAAATATAAATCAATTCTTCAGGATAATTTCAATAAGGAATAATATGGCCTTATATTTGAAACATGATAGAAAGAACTAGATTTGCGCCAAGCCCAACCGGACCTCTTCATATTGGGGGTGTAAGAACAGCCCTATTTAGTTATCTAATAGCAAAAAGGAGTGGGGGTAAGTTTATATTACGAATAGAGGACACAGACTCCAAAAGAACAGTTGCCGGTACAGAAGACCACATTAAGGATTCCTTGAAATGGCTTGGTTTAAATATTGACGAAGGTCCAATAAGACAAAGTGAGAGAAAAAGTTTGTATAAAAAGCGTGTCAAAGAGCTACTAAAAAAAGGTTTAGCTTATTATGCATTTGATTCTTCTACTGACCTTGAAAGCGCAAGAAAAGAGTCAAACGGTGAGTTTAAATATAACTATGAGACTAGGAAAAATATGACTAATTCTTTCACTGTTTCAGAAGAGGAGGTTATAAGTAGGGTTAAAAAAGGTGGTTACGTTGTGAGAATGCTTATTCCAGATAAAGAAATAATTGTGGTTAATGACGAAATTAGGGGCTCTTTAAGTTTTAAGTCAGATGAAATTGAGGACAAAGTGATTATGAAGTCTGATGGAATGCCAACATATCATTTCGCTAATGTTGTGGATGACCATGACATGAAAATCACCTCTGTTGTAAGAGGTGAGGAATGGTTGTCCTCTCTTCCCTCACATATAACGCTATATAATCATTTTGGTTGGTCTCCCCCTAAATTTTATCACCTCCCCCTTATTTTAAAAAGCTCAGGTCAAGGTAAGTTATCTAAGAGGGATGCTGAAGAGCAGGGTCACCCTGTTTTTATAGTTCAATGGGAGGAATCTAGAGGGTTTAAAGAATCAGGGTATACCTCAGAAGGAATATTAAACTATCTTGCTTTATTGGGATGGAAAGGTAACGATGAAAATGAAAAGTATTCTCTAGATGAGCTTGTTAAAAAATTTGACAGCAAAAACATAAATAAATCTGGCGCTCGGTTTGACATAAAAAAAGCAGTTTGGATTAATCATCTTCATCTTAGAGATTTCTCCTCAAAAAAGATTCTTTCATTATGTAAACAGGCTAGAATTTTGCTAGAGAAAAGATACACCAATGAAGTTTGTGAGCAAATAATTGATTTGATCAAAGAAAGGCTTAACACCCTGTTAGATGTAGAAAAAGAAGTGATGGTTTTTGTTGGCCAGCCTAAAAGTTATGACCAAAAGGCTGTAGAAAAAATTACAAGAAACACAATGTTTAATATTTTAAATTTTTGTAAATTAAAAAGGAAGTTAATTTCAGAACCTTCGTTACTAAAGGACAGTTTGATGTCTTTCGGTTCTGAAAAAGAAATTTCTTTTGGAAATATTATGAAGACTTTACGTCTTTGTATAGTTGGAAGTTTGTCAGGGCCAGATTTATTTAAAATTATAGATATTATTGGCGCTGAAGAAACACTTCACAGAATTGAAAGTTTAATAAATAAAATTTAATACATGAGCCTATTTACAACACCCTTAATTATACTACTACTTTTTTTTATCACAATTTCTACGGTATTTATCGTTAAACAGCAGTCGGCTGCCATTGTCGAAAGGTTTGGTAAATTTCAATCCGTTAGAGGGCCTGGTTTTCAAATTAAAATTCCTTTGGTTGATAGAATCGCTGGAAGATTAAGCCTAAAAGTTCTACAGTTAGATGTGGTTGTAGAAACTAAAACAAGCGATGATGTTTTTGTAAAACTTAAAGTTTCCGTTCAATACAGAGTTGTTGAATCAAAAGTTTTTGATGCATTCTATAAACTAGATTTTCCGCAAGATCAAATAACATCTTATGTTTTTGACCTTATTCGTTCTCAAGTTCCCAAAATGAAGCTTGATGATGTGTTTTCAAAACAAGATGATATTGCAGTTGCCGTAAAACAATCACTTGGGGACGCAATGGAAGAATATGGCTATTTTATTGTCAAAGCGCTTGTAACAGATATTGAGCCAGACGCAGAAGTAAAAAGAGCAATGAACAGAATTAATGCTGCAGACAGAGAAAAGACAGCGGCCCAATATGAGGGAGATGCTGCAAGAATTTTAATCGTTGAAAAAGCAAAAGCTGAAGCTGAAAGCAAAAGGCTTCAAGGGCAGGGGATTGCAGATCAAAGGAGAGAAATTGCAAAAGGTATTGAAGACTCTGTTGGAACACTCGGGTCTGTGGGTATTAATTCACAAGAGGCTTCTGCGCTTATTGTTGTTACACAACACTATGATACTCTTCAGTCTATTGGAGGTGAAACTAATTCAAATTTAATTCTTCTTCCAAACTCCCCACAAGCAGGAAGCACAATGCTTAACGACATGGTTGCTGCTTTTACAGCAAGTAGCAAAATTGGAGAAGCCATGCAAAAGGAAAATCAAAAAAGCTCTGATGTGGGAACAACTAAGAATGAAGTTAAGAAACCTGAAGAACCTGAAGCTCCTGAGTTTGGTGAATTTGAAGGAGAATAACTTTTACTTTTTCCAACCGTCTCTTAACCCTACAGTTTTGTTAAACTCTAGGGTTTTTTTGTTATCTGTTTTAACAAAATAACCTAGCCTTTGAAATTGGTATTGCTGTCCTGTTTTTGCGCTTAACAAATAAGGTTCAGCATAAGCTTCTTTTGTTATCAGTGAATTTTCGTTTATTTCTTTTTCAATTGTTGTCTTTTTTCCAGGCTCTTCAACTTTAAAAAGCCTGTCGTATATGTTTATTTTTGCTATTACAGATTCTTTTGCTGAAACCCAGTGAATAGTACCTTTAACCTTTCTGTTGCTTTCTGGGGTGTTTGAACCGCTTTTACTTTTTTGATCATACTCACACAACACCTCAGTTATATTACCTTTTTTATCTTTAACAACATCAACAGCCTTTATTATATATGCGTTTTTTAACCTTACTTCTTCTCCTGGTGACAGCCTGAAAAAACCATCTTCTGGGTTTTCTTGGAAATCTTCTTTTTCAATAAACAACTCGTCTGTAAATATTATTTCTCTTTTTCCTTCTTCTTTGTTTTGAGGGTTAATTTCAAAATTTATATTCTCCACAACCTTATTATTATAATTTATAATTTTGATTTTTAAAGGGTTTATTACCACCATGGCTCTTGGTGCTATTTCATTTAAATGTGACCTAACACAAAACTCTAAAAGCGAAGCGTCAATTACATTCTCCCTTTTTGAGACTCCAACTGTTTCTGCAAAATTTTTTAAGGCCTCTGGCGTATACCCTCGTTTTCTTAGGCCGGAAATTGTTGGCATGCGCGGATCATCCCACCCTGATACTATTTTTTTCTCAACCAACTGAGCAAGCTTTCTTTTGCTTGTAATAGTAAAAGAAAGATTAAGCCTAGAAAACTCTCTTTGTTTTGGTCTAATTCCTTTTAATGGACTAATTGCATCTAAAAACCAGTCGTACAATTCCCTATGA